>CETG01128429.1_pt1 | contig 16675 bp, 13 predicted proteins | sample 361471 | NCBI WGS metagenome assembly CETG01 (sample SAMEA2622696, study PRJEB7988) | marine metagenome | isolation source: saline water (ENVO:00002010), including | reverse complement strand
AGCATTAGCATGTATTAATGCTTTCAATAAAATCAATGGAATAAATGATAAAACAACACTTTCTGAAGCAATTCAAGATGAAAGAATAAAATATATAGAATTTCCAGTAGATTTAGAGGGTAAATATCAAAGTTATACAAAAGCAAATATGGATAAGCTTTTAAACAATGCAATTGATACACCTAGCATATCAATTGAAGATGGTATACTATCTTATTATAGAGAAATGAAATCGTTTTTTTAATATGAAATCCTATGAAATTATTTACAAAAAAGAATTAAATTATAAGCCTGTTATTTCAGCAACACTTATAGTTAAAGATTGTGAGGATAGAATCATTCAATGTCTAAGATCTATAGAAGATCTTGTAGATGAGATAATTATTGTAGATGATTATTCATCGGACAATTCAATAAAAGTAATCCTTGAAAACAGCAATAAAGTAACTCACCTTGTAAAGAATAGATTAATTGATTTTTCTACTCAAAGGAATATAGCGCTAGAATTAAGTTCTGGTGAATACAACTTAAATATAGACGATGATGAACGCCTAACTGATGAATTAAAGAAATCTATAAGATCAGCAATTAAGAATAGGAAGTTAGACAAAGATATCTATTATTGCAAAAGAAAAAATCATAATTTTCATGGTTCGGCTATTGAAGTAAATAGTTACCCACTATTGTTAAAAAGTAATATCAGATTTCATGGTGAAATTCATGAACGAGTTCAAGGAAGTGTTGGAAATTTAAATGGATTCATAAATCACTATTCTGATGATTCCGTGAAATCATTCATAAGTGATATATCAATTTATAGTAAAAACAAAGCAAAAGGATGGATTAATCAAGGGAGAGAGTATTCAATTACTTTTCTTCTCTTTAGACAAATTTATGTTGCCTTTTATCTTCTAATTAAACGCCTTTTCAAAGAAAAGAGAATTAAAGATGGCACCAAAGCTTTAATTTATTGCTTAGCATGGATGTCTGAGGAGTTTTTTGTTGCCATGTTTTATATAGACTTAAAAAAAAATAAAATCATCTAATCATATGAATATTGATGTTTTTGGATTAGGTTATGTAGGCTCTGTTATCCTTGCAGGATTAGCTTCTGAAGGAAATAAATTATATGGAATAGATATAGATCCCTCAAAATTAGCTTTAATCAATCAAGGTGAACCTCCTATAGATGAGCCAAAGCTAGGTGAATTAATGAAAAGTAACATGGGGAATATAAATGCAAGACCATCATTTAAAGAGGATTATATTCAATCAAAAATTGGCTTCATCTGCGTTGGGACACCTTTTAAAGAGGGAATAGGATTAGACTTTCAATATATTTATAGAGTAATAGATTCTATATGTATAAAGCTATCAGAGGAAACAAACTTTAGTGAATCCAACCCATACTTAATAGTTATTCGTTCCACAGCTAATGTAACTCTAATTTCCGAATTGGAAGATTATATTGAAACAAAGTATGGTCTAATGAATAATGGAAAAGTTGTTTTAGTTTTATTTCCTGAATTCTTAAGAGAAGGAAGTGCTATTGCAGATTTTTTTGATCCTAAATCAATTTGTATATATTCTTGTCGCACTCATTCTGACTATGTACAAAAGATACTTTCTAATATATTTCATTGGAATAATCCAATGTTTACAGATATGGGGGCTTGTTCACAGATCAAATTATTATCAAATTCATGGCATGCTTTAAAAGTAGCCTTTACTAATGAAACCTCTCAAATACTTAAAGAAATCGGAGTAGACACATCCAAAACATTTGAGGTGTTTTGCCAAGATAAAAAGCTAAACATCTCTTCATCATATTTAAATCCTGGGTTTTCCTATGGAGGTTCATGCCTTACAAAAGACTTATCAGGTTTAATATCACTTGGCAATGAAGTTGGTATCAAAACCCCTTTACTTGAAGGGATACAAAAATCAAATGACGTCTATATAGCTCGTGTGTCAGATGATATTAATCAAATCAATCCAAATCTTGTAATCTTTTTTGGTATTTCATTTAAAGCCTTAACTGACGACTTAAGAGCTAGCCCATTCCTTTTATTAGCCAATAAGGTAAATTCAAAATCAAATAATATATTAATTGTCGATGATATTATAAGCAGTAAATTAAAAGAATCTTCTCTATCAAGAGGAAATCAGATATTATTAGGTAAGTTAAGAGCTAATATAATATCAACTGAGGAATTTGCAAAGTTAAATATTAAGGACTCAAGGAACTTAGTGTTAGTTGTATGTCATCAACAATATTTAAAATTAGTTGAGGGATTAACTTTAGTTGATTACAAAATCATTAATTTGACAACAAAGAAACTTCACACTGAAGATGAAAATAGTTATTCATATGTATAAGAACGATCTTAAATTAAGTATTTCAAGGTGGGATAGCGAATGGGCGACAAGTGATGATTTAGATTATAAAGATAAACTTGTAATGTTTAAATATAATTATTTTATAAAACCATGGCTTAGAGATCTACCTATTGGTTCCTCTGTGTGCGAAATAGGTTGTGGAAATGGTCAATGGTTATCATTAATGAATTCGATTAGACCTGATTTAAAATATTCAGGTATTGATATTTCAACAGTTGGTTTAAATATAATTAAGAAGAAAGGTTTTAATGATATTTATTTCGATATATGCAAAACATATGAAGAATACCCAAAATTTGATGCAGTTTTCAGTTGGGGAGTAATCGAACATATGCCCGTCCCTGAGCTGAGTCTTTACAATCATTTTAGAATGGCTAAAAAGTTTATTACTTTCGATGTACCGAGTAAGAGGTCTCCTGCGACTAAATGGTTAGACTTTAGGACAAGTGTAAAAGGAATTCCTCAAAAAGAAGATTGGATAACAAATGGGATGAGATATTCTCCAAAAATGATTAAAGATATAGTAGAAAGGCTATGCATTTGGAATCCAGGTTGGGACATATGCTATACAGGTTCAAATTACTCTGTTTTTCCGCATATTCATCCACTAATTAAAAATTTTGATCTATTAACTCCAGATTTTGTTCGCTCTTTTCTCGGACACAATCATGGAATCATATTGAAGAATAAAAATGTCTAAATCATTCATTATTCAAAGAGGTCGGCAAAAGTCTCTAGTCGAACTATTCAAGAAGTTAGATATTCCTGATTATTATCATGATTTTAGAGAATGGAAGTCATATAAGAGATTTTCAATTTTTGGTTTGATTACTAAATCTATAATCACATCATTTGAATTCCCTAAAGATCTAAAACTTTTGATATGTGAAGGCGCCTTATGTACTTTAACTGGAATATTTTATAAGATAAAAAATCCAAAAACATATTTAATTTCTTACATAATAGATCCTGCCTTCTGGATTAAAAATAATTCAAGGTTTTCTATCCGTACTTCTGTAAGGTCATTCCTTCATAGAAAATATGTAGATCATACGGTTTGTATTACTAATATGGTAAAAGAAGATGCTTTAAATAATAATTTCATTAGAAGTTATGATAAAGCATCAGTCATACCATTGCATTCAACAATAAGAAAGAAAAAACCAATTGTTGAGTATCAATATAGATCTTTATCCGTTTCTAATTGTTTATCTCTACTATATATAATAGATCGTCCAAATGATACTGCTTATACGAAAGGCCTAGACATCATTATTTCTATTTGTGATTCACTTTCCATCAAGGAAAGCAATTTTGAATTAGTTATTTATGGTTTTGGTACAGAAAAACTTGATTTAGAAAGGCCATGGCTTAAAAAGAAAGGATATTCAACAGATCTTTTAAAAGCTTACGAACAAGCAGACATCTTTCTATTGCCATCTCGTTATGATGCTTCAAGTATTGCCTTGCTGGAAGCAATATCATATGGATTGTTACCAGTAGTTTCGAACAAAGTTGGTTCAGGTGAGTTTTTATCTCACAGATATTTACCAAACATAAATTTAGTAAATAAGATTGATGAAATTTCTTCTTGGGTCAAAACCATAATAGAAATCAAAGAATCAAATAATTCCTTAAAAGATAAAATTATTTCAGACTTGAAGTTTAATATTAAAGATATCAATTTAGAAAACTCATTAAATTCTTTTAAAAATCTCATTGATAATAATTCATATTTATAGTTAATGATTAATGCTTCTTTATACTTTCGAAAACTAAATAAATGAAATTAAATATACATCGAAAAACAAGAAAAAATCGTCTAATACTAAATGCCAGTAGCATATTATTATTTTTAGCAGACATTATTATAATTAAACTTGCCATAAACTCAAGCCTGTGGGTTTTCTCAGATGAAAATATTTCCAACCAAACTAACAATATATTTATTTTAATTATATTACTATTATCTCCGGTTTTCTACTATTTAACAGGTCAATATAAAGTCCTGCTAAAGTACATTATTAGCCAAGATTTATATCTAATAATTTTTAGAAATATATTATTATTGTCGTTATTATTTTTTATACTAGGAATAAATAAATTTCCAATTATTTATATTAAAATAATCATTTCAACTTATAGTATAGCTATTTTACTTGAGTCATTTTTTCGGCTTTTATTGAGAGATTTACTTTTAAGAAATACAAATAAAAAAACGAAGGTAGCCATTTTTGGCGCAGGAGAAGCAGGCGCACAATTAGCCACTTCCTTAAGACTAGCCGGACGACATAAGATTGTTTGTTTTTTAGATGACAACAAGAAACTATGGGGGAAATCACTAAGTGGTATTGCAGTCAAAAAACCTACTTATTTACGCAAAATTAAAGAAGAAATTGATCAGATATTCCTTGCGATACCATCATTAAATAGTCAAAGGCGATATGAAATTATTAATTATTTAAGTCAACAAGATTTTCCTGCCCTACAAGTTCCTTCAATTAATGAGCTAACAGCAGGACAAATAAGCACGTTAAATCCAATTTCAATAGAAGAATTACTCTCTCGTAAAAGTATACCTCCAAATAAAGAATGTATAAATTCAGCTATTACAAAAAAAACTATTTGTGTCACAGGAGCAGCCGGATCAATTGGTTCAGAGATATGCCGTCAAATATTAGATCATAACCCGAAGAGATTAATCTTATTGGAAAATAGTGAGCCAAGTTTATATAATTTCCTACAAGAATTAATAGATACTTACACAAAGAAAGAATGTATACTTTCAGTACTTGGAAGTGCTTGTGATCCTTATTTGTTAAAACGTATTTTTACAGAATATAATGTCGATTTAGTATTCCATGCTGCAGCCTATAAGCATGTTCCTCTCGTAGAAATCAACCCTGTTCAGGGATTAAATAATAATATTTCATCAACCTTGCAAGTATGTAATGCAGCGATAGAGGCATCAGTCAGCAAGGTGATCCTCATCTCTTCTGATAAAGCAGTTAGGCCAACAAATGTCATGGGTGCATCCAAGAGAGTAGCGGAAATGATTGTTCAAGGGTTTCATCAAAAATCAATGGATTTATTGATAGAAAGAAAGGATGTAAACACAATATTTTCAATGGTTAGATTTGGAAATGTTTTGGGCTCTTCTGGATCAGTAGTTCCTCTTTTTAAAAAGCAAATTTCAAAAGGGGGGCCAATTACATTAACTCATCCAGACATAATTAGATATTTCATGACTATTCAGGAAGCTGCTCAATTAGTAATACAAGCATCTTCTCTTGCTGAGGGTGGTGAAGTTTTTCTTCTTGATATGGGTGAGCCTGTCAAAATTATAGATCTAGCAAAAAAAATGATTAACCTGAGCGGCTTAAAGTTAAAAGATAAAAATCATAATGATGGTGATATAGAAATAATCACTACTAAGCTAAGGCCAGGTGAAAAGCTTTATGAAGAGCTCCTGATTGATGCTAAAAGCATACCTACAAAGCATCCACTCATTTTCAAAGCGAATGAAAAATTAATTCCTTTGAATGAATTGTGGGCAAATTTAGAGCTTCTTAAAGCCGCTCTATCAATTCAAGATAAATTAGGAGCTTTTAAAATACTTTCCATTTTGGTTCCAGAATGGAAAGCAAGCTCGCAAAATGAATCCGATTAATTAGGTATACTTATAAAAGAAATTTTTAAATTTGAATTATTTTCAATAAGAGCACAAATCTACATATTATTCAAAAAGAAATACAGGTGAAATCAAAGCTGAGAATTTTTTACAGACTAGATGAGAAATTTGATATGATATGTAGTTTTAAAATATTTATTATAAATCAAAAGTCTTAATGCTAAATTAATATTAGATTTAAATTTCTTTAGTGGATAGGAATATATCAAATAAAAAGATACTAGGTATATCCTGCTTTTATCATGATAGTGCCGCTTCTCTAATAATTAACGGTGAAATAATTTCTGCAGTACAAGAGGAAAGGTTTACTCGGAAGAAGCATGACTCCAGCTTTCCCAAGAATGCTATTAAGTTCTGCCTAAGTAAAAACGGCTTAACTCTTACAGACATTGACTCAATAACTTATTACGAAAAGCCTTTATTAACATTTGAGAGATTGTTGGAGACCTATTTATCAACTGCGCCGCGAGGAGTTCGATCATTTATTGCGGCAATGCAAGTTTGGATAAAAGAAAAATTATTTCTTAAGTCAATAATTAAAAAAGAATTTTTAGAAATACAAAATGAGATCTCATCAAAAAAGGATTCAAAGTTTGAACTGCCAGAATTATTATTTAGCGAGCATCATCTTTCTCACGCTAGCTCTGCATTTTATCCTAGTCCTTTTAATGAAGCTGTAATACTTTGTATGGATGGAGTGGGAGAGTGGGTAACAACATCTGCATGGAAAGGTGAAGGTAACACAATAACACCTTTATGGGAAATAAATTTTCCACATTCTTTGGGGCTTTTGTATTCTGCATTTACTTATTATTGTGGGTTTAAAGTTAACTCTGGAGAATATAAATTAATGGGCCTTGCTCCTTATGGAGAGCCTAAGTATGTAAATTTAATTAAGGATAATCTAATAGATATAAAAAAAGACGGCACATTTCGTCTAGACATGCGCTACTTCAAGTATCATCGTGGCTTAAGAATGACAAGCAGTAAATTTGATAAATTATTTGGCGAGCCCGCTCGCAGAAGTGAAACTGAGTTAAAACAATTTCATATGGATATAGCAGCTTCTATTCAATTAGTAACAGAAGAAATATTAATATCAATCGCCAAAACTATTAAAGAAGAGACTGGTCTAAATAATCTATGTCTCTCAGGTGGTGTTGCATTAAATTGTGTTGCTAATGGTAAATTAATGAGATCAAATATATTTAAAAATATATGGATTCAACCTGCTGCAGGCGATGCGGGTTCATCCTTAGGAGCAGCATTATTTTGTTGGTTTAATTATTATAAAAATGAGAGGTATATAAATAATCAAGATAGTATGAAGGGGACCTATCTTGGACCTAAATATGATAATGAAACTATAAGATCATATTTAGATGAGATAGGTGCACCATATACTTCATTAACTGATTCTGATCTATTTAATGAGTTAGCAGATTTACTTAAAGAAGAGAAGGTAATAGGCTGGTTCAATGGCCCGATGGAATTTGGTCCAAGAGCTTTAGGAGCAAGGTCAATAATTGGCGATCCTAGAAGTCAAAGAATGCAAAGTATTATGAATTTAAAAATAAAATATAGAGAAAGCTTTCGACCATTTGCTCCGTCAATTTTAGAAGAAGAGGTTTCTTCTAAATTTAAAATAAATACTAAAAGTCCATATATGCTTTTAGTTGCAGAGGTAACAGATGAAATAAGGAAAGAAATGACCAAAGAAGAGAAAAATCTTTTTGGGATAGATAAATTAAAAATTCCAAGGTCAGAAATACCTGCAGTAACTCATGTTGATTATTCAGCAAGGATACAAACTGTAAGCCAAGAAACCAATCCGAGATATCATCAATTAATTAAAACTTTCAAAGACAAGACTGGATGTCCATTAGTAGTTAATACATCTTTTAATGTTAGAGGCGAACCAATAGTATGCAGTCCTAAAGATGCATACAGATGTTTTATGCGTACAGAAATGGATATATTAGTTTTGGAAAATCAAATACTATATAAAAACAATCAACCTAAAAATAAAAATCAGGAAGATTGGAAGCAAGAGTTTGCACTGGACTGATCAATGAAAAAAATTACATCACACAAAAAACTAAAAGAATTTGGATTGTTAATTGGCTTAGGCTTTCCATTGCTTATTGGCTGGATAATCCCCTCACTTATGGGGCATAACTTTAGACTTTGGACAATTTGGATTTCATTACCAGCTTTATTCCTAGCATTTACATTTCCAGGGAAATTAAGAATCCCTTATCAGCTTTGGATGAAACTTGGTCATATATTGGGCCTGATAAATAGCAGATTAATATTAATATTAATATTTTTCTTTGTACTTCAACCCATTTCCATAGTTATGCGTCTGTTCGGTTATGATCCTTTAAGGATTAAAAAGAACAATGCTAAAAGCTATAGAGAAAAAAGAGTCAATAACTCAATTGATCTAACAAGAATATTTTGACATGGAAGCTTTTATAGACTTAGTTAAAGACATTTGGGACTTCTTAAAGGTCAGAAAAAAGTATTGGCTTGCTCCACTAATTATAACAATCCTGTTAATGGGTGCCTTAATAGTAGTGACACAAGGCTCAGTTATAGCTCCATTTATTTATACAATATTCTAATAAATTAATACTATTTCAATCTCAGATGAAGAAAGAATACGCTGCAAATTTTATACTTTTAATATTTTCTACTTTTATTTGTTTTGTAGCTGGAGAGTTAATAATAAGATCAATTGTACCAAAAAACATATGGAGTACAGTTGATGTCAGCAAAGATTTTTGGGTATTAGACAAAAAACTTGGCTGGAGAAATAAGAAGTCTTTAAAAATTAATTTTGGAAATACAAATGGAGAAAAAATCGTTCTAAGAACAAATAAAGATGGAATATACCCGCATACTGCAAATAGCTATATAAATAATTCAGATACTAAGAAAGAAATCAGAATAGCATTAATTGGTGATTCGACAATGATGGGAAGAAGTGTTGATGAAGGTAAACGATTGGCCGATATTTTGAACATCAAACTAAATAAATCACCTAAGAAACAAGATAGAAGATATAGCGTTTTTTCGTATGCAGTAGAAGGTTACAATATTGAACAAGTTTATGCTTCATATTTATATTTTGATGAAAAATACAAACCAGACATAGTTATATATGGAATTTGCCATAACGATTGGGATCACATAGGTGATGAGAAGATGGAAATATTCGCCAAACCAAGGATAGCTATAAACAGTTCTGGTAATATACAAATCAAAGAAGCTAGTATAAATGAAAAAGATCTAGAAGAAAATAATATTTACTATTCATCAAATACAATTAAAAGATATATTAATAAACTAGCATTATATAGAATATCAAGATTATATATACCTAAATATCTACAAAAAATTGGTTTATACTCTTACGAGCGTGGAACATCTTATTTACCTATTCAAAGAGTAGCAACTAAGGAATCAGAAATTATCATAAGAAAATTAATTGAAGACATTTTTTATAGGATGAATGGAAATCTAATTGTATATACTTTCCCTGATGTTTTCGAATCAGAGGAATCTATTATAAAAACTTACAATTCAGGTGATTATGATAAGTATCAATTCAGAAGTAGATTAGAAAAATTACTAGAAAAGAGCTCTGCCAGAGAAAGCTATACTGAAATTCTACCTATGTTTGCAAAGCTTAAAGGAAAAAATATAACTCACCTTCTTCCCTATGATCATCATCTGAATTCATTAGGTTTTGAATACATTTCAGAGATACTAATGCTCAAAATACAAGAAATTAATTTCAAACAAAGTTCTAATTAGCCATGAATCATGGCTCATCATTATTCAAGATAATTAATCTACAGAATAGTAAATTCTTAACTTATAGAATTTTTTTAAAGCTGATTACATCCTTAAAAGTCTTATTAATAGGATTCTTTTTTGGTGCGTCGAATGAGTATGCAAGTTATTTATATGTAATGGCAATAACAAATGCCTGTATAATGCCAATGTCAGACATAATAGGAATAATTTTTAGCAAGCAATTAATTAACAATAAGCCAGCGTCTTTCAAAAAGTACTATAATCTTTGTTTTCCAGGTATTACAATACTAACAATAATACTATTTTTCGTATCAATTATTATTTGTAACTTCAATAAAGACTTCTTTAATTTAACTTATTACAGTCTAATACCTCTTGTCTTTCTCTATAGTTTTATATGCTTTACAAGTATAGTAAGAACAGCATTTGCTACTTATTTTTGGTGCACAAATGGCATAAGAAGGTTTACTATAAAATATATTTTTGCAAATATATTTGGATTAATAGTATTTTTATCTATTTTTAAATTTAGTATTTTAGCGATACCATTATCGCTTCTTATTACAGAAATATCAACTATAATTTTAACAAGTAATAGTGCCTCCAAAAGACTTATTTTCTCCTTCAGTTTCTCCTTCAAAAAAATATATATTAGTATTAATTATTTGGCAAGATTCTTTTTCCCTTTAGCATCAAATCTATCAACAATTCTCTTTACATTATCCGAGCAGGCAATTGCTACATCAATTTCTATAAGCTTCCTACCTCTGATCTCATATTCAAATTTGATTATAAATAATATAGATTCTGTTTTTGGTTTAGCAGAAAAAAGCTTATCATTAATTAGTGAGAAATCAGCAGATAAATTACCAAAAATACTAGGCATTCGAGTTTTTATAATAGTATTTCTTTTTATATCATTCCTTATAATAGGAACCCTAATCGAAATAAATAATATAAACTTTGGAAATTTATCCTCAGGTCAAATTAGAACAATCTTCTATATTTCCTCTGTAGTTATTCTTTCAAACATACTATCTATACAACAATCAATATTGTATCGTTCGAATGTAAATAAAGGTCGAGGAAAGTATTCTTTACTTGCAACACTATTAATACTAACAATTTGCTACATATATAGTGTTAAGCTCTCATGGTTAGCATTTACCTATCCTATTATTATATATTCATCGATTCACTATATTTATAATTTAGGAAGATTGTTAAGTGAATATTTAATTTTCAAAAGATTCACAAAATATACCTTTTTTCAAAATGAAGCACATGGGTAATAATCTTAAGTTACTTATTTGAAAAAGATAGCTAAAATTTCCTCTAATAAAAACTTAAAATATTAGTTTCTTCTGATATATAGTGGATAAATAATTATCAAATTTATAATCTTGATTTTTTACTTTTTTATAGTTAACTTAATGGGAAAAAGCCTATAGAAGTAATGGAAACCCTTATGATACTAGGATTGAGTTTTTTAGACCTTTTTTTGGGAAAGAGGAAATTTCATATTACAAAATATAAATCGCTTTGATATCTTATTAATATTATTCAATAAAATCTTAGGATTGAATTCTATAGATATACGAATTTGAAGCCAAATAAGTTTTTAAAAATTTTTATTCATAAATTCCCCAGAAGTTATAGAGGTATATCTTTTGAGATATTAAAAATTATTAATTTTGTTAGTTATTTTATTTTTTTACCTACAAATATTTTGTTCAACTTAATTTTAAAATATAAATTATCTAAATCAAGAGGTATTAACAAAGTTATTATTAGAAATGACAAAATAGGAGATTGTGCACTAACACTACCTTTTATTTATGGTACGTTAACAAAAAAAGAATGTTTATATTATGTTTCTCCTATATTAGATGAGATTACTGCACAGCTTAACATAAATTGTAATTGGAAATCTTCAAAATCTATTATAAATAATAATAAATTATTGATTGCGAACCTAGCAACCTCTAAAATATCAAATTTCATAAAAGATTTACCAAAATCAAAAAGTAAAATTATTTTCACTCAATTGAGTTCCAGTCCTTTCTCTAAATCTGGATTTCCTCTTATCTTCTCGCCTAATTATTTAATAAATAAATCTCAAACAAGATTCGTCAATAATTTTTTCATCAAATTAAGAATAAATTCAAGTCCAACTTTAGGTATTAAAGTATTAAACTCACATCTTGAAAAATTTATTGAAGTAAAAAATGATAAAAAACTTGTAATAGTTTTAGGTCTGGGAATAGATATTGGGAGACAACTTAATGAGAATATAGTTAGTAAAATAGTATATTTTGCAAGACAAAATTTTTTAAATCCAATAATACTTGAAGAACCGGGGTTTGAGAATAATATAAAGGATCTTGCAAAAAAAAATAATATAGAAAGTAAGTCATGTAAAAACTTCTTTGAACTCTTCTTATTTTTAAAAAGTTCAAAGTTTGTTATTGGATATGATTGTGGGCCAACTCATATTGCATCTTTATTAACTAATTCAATAATTTTATTTTCTCATACACCTATTCCTCATTGGGGTAAGCATATTTGGAATATAGAAACTTATAAAGAAAAATTAAAATATAATAATCATGAAGTCACTCTTATTAAACAATTAAATAATGGTTCTAATAAAAACAATTGGATTATTTGTGGCAATGAAAAAGGATGTTCACTTCATAAAAGCTCATGTAAAAATAATAACTGTTCAGAATTAAATGAATTGCTTTTACTTAATGCTATTAAATCAATCCTAAATGTTAAGAATAATAATTATATGTAACTTACTTAATTACCAGCCAGGTGAATTTAAATTGGTTTAATCAAACTAAGCTGTGCTAATTTTGATAAGTCCAAGGAATAAGAAATGTTTGCCAAAAAAATTATTGAATTGGTCTATTTAAAATGTATTCTTTCTTAATAAGAAAGTTCTTTTCGTAAAACAGCTCAATACTTTTAAAGCTCCTTTTTGATTTCTTAAACCTAGAAGATAAAAGCGGAGCTAAAGCATAAAACTCATATTAAAAGCTTGAGTAGTGTCCTAAGTGTTGAATTAGCTAAAAGAATCAAATCACAAGATATATTTACCTTAAGAACTGGCATAAGAGCTTATATTCATACTGAACTAGTTATTAATATAGATAGATAATGTTTTAATAAAATTTTGAGCAGTAGTAAAACAAATCAAATTAAAAAGCTTCTTTCAGTAAATTTGACTGTATTTATTTTCTCAACTAGCTTTATAAATGCACAAGCAAAGGAAGTTTTTAAAGAAAAAACAGATCCTATCGAGACCTCATACTTAAAATCAAAAGATGAACTGAAGGACTATATTTTAGATACTGGAGACATATTGGATATTAAATTTGTTAATACGCCTGATATTTCTGGCTTGTATACCATCGACGAGCAAGGTGAAATATATTTCGAAAGAATCAAGTATGCTTATGTTAGAGGTTTAACTATTACAGAATTTACTCAATTATTAGAAAAACGTTATGCAGAGTTCCTGTTAAATCCAGAAATTTATATAAGGGTCAAAACATTCAAACCTATAAGAGTAGCCATCAGAGGAGAAGTAAGGTCTCCAGGTTTAATACAATTTCCTGCTTATATTTCAACAAATGTGAGAACACAACTAGACCCTTTAGAATCAAAGACATTTAGTTATGACTCTAAAATTTATCCAAGTAATATAAAAATAGAAAGAGATTCATCAAGCATTTCCACCAATAAAATTAAAAGGAAGAATGATTATGTAACCACACTTTCAAATGCAATTCTAGGAGCTAATGGTTTAACTTCTTATAGTGATATCTCCAAAATAGAAATAGTAAGAGATATACCGATTGGGAAAGGAGGTGGTAGAAAAAGAGCCATCATTGATTTTCTTCCTTACATAAAAAAAGCAGATACAACAAATGATATTAGACTATTTGATGGAGACTATATCTTTATCCCTTCCCTTAAAGAACAAGACCCTAGTATCATCCCTAATTCAATACTTTCTGGATTATCTCCGAAGTATATAAATGTAACTATTTCAGGTAAAGTAGAAAAACCTGGAAAAGTAAAAATTCCAATTGAAGGTAGTCTTTCAGATGTTATAAATTTAACTGGACCAAGGAAGCCACTTTCAGGAAAAGTATATTTGATTAGATATAATAAAGATGGAACATTGTTAAGAGAAAGCATAAGATATTCTTCTACTGCAAAACCTGGCTCTACTAGAAACCCTTATTTATTAGCTGGTGATTTAATAACTGTTGAAAATAGTATTTTAGGTAGGACATCAAGTACGCTTAAAGCAATAAGTGATCCTTTTCTTGGAATTTATGCTACTAAAGAGTTATATGAGACAATCAGATCGGACTTTTAAACTATCCTTTCATTCCCTTTTTCTAATTATCCCTTGAAAAAAGCTTCAGTTTTAAGTTTGCAAAACTCTTAAATTTATTTATTTATATCCTTCAGGATTTAAAGATTGCCATTTCCATCCATCTCTGCACATATCTTCCAAAATCCTTTTTGGTTTCCAACCTAAGGTTGAAAGAGCTAAATTGTTATTAGCAATTACACTACAAGCATCACCAATTCTTCTTTCAGAAAAATGAATTGGTATTTTTAAATTATTTACACGTTCAAATGTTTCTATTAGCTCAAGGACACTAGTACCTAATCCTGTTCCAAGGTTTAGGTTGATTATTTGTTTTTTACTTTCATTTAAATAATTCAATGTAGCAATATGTCCTTCAGCTACATCCATGATATGAATATAATCTCTAATTCCAGTTCCATCTAAAGTAGGCCAATCATTTCCGAAAACAGTCAATTTATTTAGAGTTCCTGCAGCTACTTGTGTTATATAAGGGAAAATATTATTAGGGACACCTTTTGGTGATTCACCTATTATTCCACTTGGGTGAGCTCCTATTGGATTAAAATATCGAAGACTAGAAATTTTCCATTCACCAGGATCGCTAAGGTAAATATCATTAAGTATTTCCTCAATAGCCACTTTGGTCTTTCCATATGGATTAATCGGTTTTATCTCTGAATTTTCAGTAAGGGGACAATCAGTCGATTTTGCATATATAGTTGCACTACTACTAAATACAATTGTTCTACATTTATATCTATCCATTACTCTTAAAAGATTAATAGAACCTTTTACATTTACATCCCAGTATTTCATAGGTTGAGATACCGATTCATTTACAGATTTCAAACCTGCAAAATGAATAACAGCTTGGATTGGTTTATCCGATTTTTGATAATCAAAGAATAATCTGTCTAAAGCATTTTCATCTCTAATATCTGCATTTACAATTTTGATGTTTATATTTTTAATTGTCTTATTTAGTCGCAAGATATCAATTACACGTTCCAGTGATTTTTGATGGCCATTCACAAAGGAATCGATTACCACAACCTCATATCCTTTTTCAAGAAGTGATAAGCAAGTATGGCTTCCTATAAAACCAGCTCCACCAGTTACTAAAATCCTCATATCATATATATTCATATATTTATATTAATATATATGATATGAGGTGATTTGCTTTGATTGATTATGAAACTTGTTAAAGAAATCATATAATAATTTCAGAGAAGATAAATTTAAACTAAATTTGAAAACCATCCAGATATAATCTCTCAAAGTTATAGGCTAGTACTTCTATTATTGTTAATGGTTTCAACCTGTCCTAGTCTAAATAAATCTTGATTTGCAACTATGGCTTAAACATACTTATTAAATTCATTAAAAATTGCCTATAGATACACATTAATATCATCAAGTATAAGATAAAAATAATAATCTAAATTGTCTATATATTTACAATATAAAAGCCAAAAAAGTGCATAAAACAAATTTTTTTTTTGGAATTAAAAATTAACGTCATTATAATAAATGGTTTTATAGAAACATCTATACTCTCTTTCACCTACTTTTTTTATAAATAAAAACTATTTTTATTTATAAAATATAACATATTAATTAGAACTCTTCTGAAAATTAACTTTTCAACAACCATTATTTCATTACAACTTTTATCTCAAGTAAGATAAAAAATTAGAGTTCTTACAAATCCTCATGATTGAGGGCAGGAAGGACTATCTAGTTGTTCTACTTAAGGCTATATAAAGTTGCTAAATAATTATGTAATATTTGTTTGTTAGTTTGTTGATTTTTAAGGACTTAGCAAGCTCGGCGAGTTATCGTTGAAACTTATGCTCCCTTAGCTCAGCTGGATAGAGCAACTGCCTTCTAAGCAGTGGGCCGCAAGTTCGAATCTTGCAGGGAGCGTACTCAAAAGTCAAACAGAGACTGATTAGGAGGTTCAGATTTCGCTCAGCCAGCAAAATCTGACTTCTATGGAATAAATTATTATCAAAAATCGTAAAATCAGCTATTACAATTTCAGCGGCTCTTGCTTGAAAGTTTTAAAGACAAAGACTGAATGCCATTACAATTCTTTTAAAAATAGTAACCAATGTAATTTATTAGACTAATTTATTGTTTTTAGAATATTTTATGACAGAAAAATTAAAAAAAATTATTGTTGGATCGTTTTCATTTATTTTAATAGTATATATAACATTATTTTTTCTTCAGCCTGAAGCCTTATATGCCTCAGAAAATGATAACTCTAATTTGATAAAAAAAGTCTCAAGATCATATACAAAAAAGTTCTGTAATGCTATTGGATTTGGCCTATCAAAGGAAAGTGCTATGAACTT
>CETG01177766.1_pt1 | contig 16679 bp, 11 predicted proteins | sample 361471 | NCBI WGS metagenome assembly CETG01 (sample SAMEA2622696, study PRJEB7988) | marine metagenome | isolation source: saline water (ENVO:00002010), including | reverse complement strand
AGGTTAATTCATCACTGACACCTTGACTACTAATTTCTAATACATATGTACAATTTATTAATTTTGTTTTATCGATTGCCTTTTTTACTGGGTCATTAAAATTTGCACAATCATCAATGGTAATGTCATTCCCATTTGATTTTTTTAGATTGATTTGTAACTTAATAGGATTTTGGTTTGTTAGCAAATTTACACTATGAATCTCAAAATTAAAGCAATTTGCTACTTCCTTTAGAATGTTTTCTAAATAAGCTTTGTCATTATTATTCAAATTAATTTCATAAATGATTAGTAAAAATTATACAAAAACAATTGCAATTCAAAACAAAATATTTTTTAAATATATGGTTAAATGCAAAAAATCAACATTTCAATATTAATTAAATTAGATTTTTATAAATTAGAAAAACATAATACTTTAAATGAACTTTCAAATTAAGCCAATTTCTAACTTGTTAAAGTTACTCTTTATTAGTTTATTTATCTTTGGTTGTTTTTATCCATATTCTGAAGTTTTAGCTGCAACTTTTCCTGATAATCACAATTTTGTTTCTGATGCCGTTAAAAATGTTGCTCCTGCTGTAGTGAGAATTGATACAGAAAGATCAGTTGAAAGGCAACAGTTTGATCCTACTTTACTTGACCCTTTATTAAGAGATTTACTTGGGGAACCAGGAATGATTCCTGACAGGGAGAGAGGTCAGGGATCAGGAGTGATTATTGATAAAAATGGTCTCGTTCTAACTAATGCTCATGTTGTTGAAAGAGTTGATCAAGTAGAAATAACTCTAGCTGATGGAACTATATGTGATGGTTCAGTACTTGGGACTGATTCTATAACTGATTTAGCATTAGTAAAAATAGACGAAAACTTAGATTCTGATTTCGCTCCACTCGGCGACTCGGAAGATCTTGAGGTGGGAGATTGGGCTATTGCTCTCGGGACTCCATATGGACTAGAGAAAACTGTAACTTTAGGTATTGTTAGTAGTCTTCACAGAGATATAAATTCTCTTGGATTTTCAGATAAAAGGCTTGATTTGATTCAAACCGATGCGGCTATTAACCCAGGAAACTCAGGTGGCCCTTTGGTTAATTCTTCTGGAGAGGTGATTGGAATAAATACTCTGGTTAGAAGTGGACCAGGTGCTGGTCTGGGATTTGCAATTCCTATTAATTTAGCAAGAAAAGTTTCAAACCAACTATTAGAAAATGGAGAAGTAATTCATCCATATCTAGGAGTTCAACTAATTTCGTTGAATCCTAAAATTGCAAAAGAACATAATAAAGATCCTAATGCAATTGTTCAATTACCTGAGCGTTCGGGAGCCTTAATTCAATCAGTAATTCCAAATAGTCCTGCAGAAAAAGCTGGTTTAAAAAGAGGTGATTTAGTTATTGGTGCTGAAAATATTCTCATAAATGAGCCTAAGACACTTCTAGACGAAGTGGAAAAAGCTAAAGTTGGGAAGATATTTTTATTAAATATCTTGAGAAATAATAAAGAGTTGCAAGTAAATATAAAACCTGAAGCACTACCTGGTTTGACATAAACGCCTTACTGAAATTAAATAATTTAATGTAATGTGTTTTAAGATTTTGGATTTGCAGACTCAAATGAAACAAGCAGTTGCTGAGGCAGCTGTTAAACAAATTGAAAGTGGAATGGTTGTCGGACTTGGCTCAGGTTCAACAGCTGCCTTAATGATTAAAAGTATTGCTTCTTTAGTAAATTCTAAACAATTAAATAACATTAAAGGTGTTCCTACTTCATTTCAGTCAGAAGTATTAGCCTTGGAGCTAGGCATACCATTAATTGATTTAGCATCTGTTGAAAAAATTGATTTAGCTATAGATGGAGCAGATGAGGTAAATCCTCAATTTCAATTAATAAAAGGAGGTGGGGCTTGCCACGTTAGAGAAAAATTAGTAGCCTCCAAAGCTAATAAATTATTAATTGTTGTTGATGAAACAAAATTGGTAAAAAATTTAAATCTAGTTTTTCCTCTACCCCTTGAGGTAATACCATCTGCCTGGAAACAAGTAAAAGATTTTGTAGAAAAAATGGGAGCAGTAGTTTCTTTAAGAATGGCGACTAAGAAAGCTGGGCCAGTGGTTACTGATCAAGGCAATTTAATTTTAGATATTTTATTTGAAGGAGGAATAACTTATCCAAAAGAAATAGAAAGTCAACTTAATAATATTCCTGGTGTATTGGAAAATGGTTTGTTTATTGATTTGGCTCATTCAGTACTTGTTGGAAAGGTTGAAAATGATGAAGTAAAAGTTTATGAACCACAAAAGATTTAGTTAATCATCAAACCTTATTTTCACTGAATGAGCATGGCTAGAAAGCCCTTCGCTATTGGCCAAATTTATAATATCATCCTTATTTTGATATAAACTTTCTTCGGTAAATTGTATTATTGATGTGTTTTTCATAAAGGTTTCTACTCCTAGTGCCCCACTAAATCTTGCATTTCCTGAGGTGGGTAAAGTATGGTTTGGCCCTGCCAAGTAATCTCCTACTGCCTCTGGAGTCCATTGTCCTAGAAAAATTGCTCCGGCATTTTCAATCTCATTAACTATTTTATTAGGGTTTTCAATTATTATTTCTAAATGCTCTGGTGCGAACTGATTACTTAAATCAATACATGATTCTAAGTCTTCATTTATGGAAATCAAACCCCAGTCCCTAATTGATTTACTGCAGATTTCTGCTCTAGGGTGATTTGCTAATTTCTTTTCAACTTCATCACTTACTTCTAATGCTTGTTTTCTTGATGTAGTCAATAGGATTGCAGAAGCAAAAGGATCATGCTCTGCTTGAGCTAATAAGTCGGTTGCTAAATGTAAGCTATTAGCAGTTTCATCTGCAATTATTAAAATTTCACTAGGACCAGCCAGAGAATCTATTCCAGTTGAGCCATAAATTAATTTTTTTGCAGTTGTTACATAAATATTTCCTGGTCCTGATATGACATCTACTTTATTAATACTTTTAGTCCCATATGCTAAAGCTCCAATAGCTTGTGCCCCTCCAATCCTATATACACTTTTGATACCTGTAAGATACGCAGCCGCTAATACAGTTTTGTTAATTTCTCCTTGCTTACCGGCTGGAGAAACCATTGATATTTCTTTAACTCCTGCAACATTTGCTGGTATGGCATTCATTAAAACTGTACTTGGATAAGCTGCTCGTCCGCCTGGGATATATAGCCCAGCCCTTGAGACAGGACGCCATCTTCTTTGAATAGAATCCCCAAAATCTCCATCCATTGAGAATGATTTCGGAATTTGCTTTATATGGAAATTTTCTATTCTCTCCTTCGCATTAATTAAAGCTTTCTTTAAATTACTGTCTGTGTCATTCCAAGCTTCTTTTATTTTGTTGGGACTAACTAATGCGGGGGTGGGATCAAATCCATCAAATTTTAAAGTATATTTTTTTAAAGCTTCATCACCATCATCTTTAATATCTTTAAGTATTGTTCTAACTAATGAATTTATTTCATCATTATTATCCAAGCTTGTTCTCTCTGCAATTCTTTTTAATTCTTTAATTGATGCATTTTTGTTATCAATAATTTTCATTTTCTTGATGACTTAAATAATTGAAAATTTCATTAGGTAGTTATGAGGATAAAAATATGTTTGATTACAAGCCTTATCTTTTGATATAGTTATAAATTATAAATCAAAGCTATTACTGTGGCAAATACCAAATCAGCAAAAAAAAGAATTCTTGTAGCAGAAAGAAATCGTCAAGTTAACAGATCTTATAAATCTACAGTAAGAACATTCATTAAAAAAACTATTAATTATTGTGATAACTATAAAAAAGATCCTACTGAAGAAAATAAAAATCTAATAACTGCCAGTCTTAATAAAACTTTTAGTCTTATTGATAAAGCGGTTAAAAAAAATGTACTTCATAGAAACAATGGAGCTAATAAAAAATCTAGAGTTAATAGTGTTGTAAAAAATACATTAATTAAATAATATGCTGAATTAAGTCTTCATAATTATGAAAGACATAAATCTAATTGATTCTCATTGTCATTTGATATTTGATAATTTTAATAAAGATATAGATGATGTTGCATTTAGATGGCGTTCAAAGGGAGTTAAAAAATTATTACATGCATGTTGTGATCTGTCAGAAATACCAAAATTAAAAAAAATTGCTGATAAATTCTCTGAAGTATATTATTCAGTTGGTTTACACCCTCTTGATGCAAGTAAATGGGGTAGAGATTCTCAATCAATTCTTAGAGAAGCGGTACAAAGTGATAATAGAGTCGTTGCAATTGGCGAATTAGGTTTAGATCTTTTTAAAAGTGATAATAAAGAAAAACAATTATTAGCACTGCAACCTCAACTCGAATTAGCTTATGAATTAGATTTACCTATAATCGTTCATTGCAGAGATGCTGCAGAAGAAATGATTGAATTGTTTAAAAAACTTTCAAGAAACAATTCATGTCCTAGAGGAGTCCTTCACTGCTGGAGTGGTTCACCGAGAGAGATGGATGAATTCTTATCAATGGGTTTTTATATAAGTTTTAGTGGAATTGTAACTTTTCCAAAGGCTCATAATACTCATGAATGTGCGAGATTAGTACCTAAAAACAGATATTTAGTAGAGACGGATTCCCCTTTTTTGGCTCCTGTGCCATATCGAGGAAAAAGAAATGAACCAGCTTATGTAGAGAGCGTTGCTCAAACTATCGCAACAATTAGATCACAAGATTTAACAACAGTTGCCAGAGAAACATCTGAGAATGCTGAAAATCTATTTAAATTTGAGTTGGTAAAATGACCATTACCTGCTAGTATAAAAAATTACTGACTAATTTCCTTTTTCAATTTCAGATGAGTAATAAAACAAAGTTTTTGAGTTCATCTTTTTTTGTGGATTTATTTAATTAAAACTTCTTAATATAATTTAAGAAGTTTTTAAAACAACTTAGTAAATCTTAAAAGATTTAGGTAAAGTAAATTAGTAACCAATTTTACAAAACCCGGATTTCTTGGATGGGCACTAGCGCTTTACAAGTAGCAAAAACAGCTACCTACTTACCAGATTTAGTAGAGGTACAGAGAGCAAGTTTTAAATGGTTTTTAGAGCAAGGATTAATTGAAGAACTTCAGAATTTTTCTCCCATTACTGATTACACAGGTAAATTAGAGTTACATTTCATCGGAGAAGAATATAGGCTCAAAAAACCTAGGCATGATGTAGAAGAGGCTAAAAGAAGAGATGCAACATTTGCTTCTCAAATGTACGTTACATGCAGATTAATTAATAAAGAGACAGGTGAAATAAAAGAGCAGGAAGTTTTTATTGGCGAATTACCTTTGATGACTGAGAGAGGAACTTTCATTATTAATGGAGCGGAAAGAGTTATTGTAAATCAAATAGTTAGAAGTCCGGGAGTATATTTTAAAGATGAGCAGGATAAGAATGGTAGAAGAACATATAATGCGAGTGTTATCCCAAATCGAGGGGCTTGGCTAAAATTTGAAACTGATAAAAATAATTTACTTTATGTAAGAGTTGATAAAACGAGAAAAATTAATGCGCATGTTTTAATGCGTGCAATGGGACTATCTGATAATGATGTAATTGATAAGCTACGTCATCCAGAATTTTATAAAAAATCAATTGATTCAGCTAATGAAGAAGGGATTAATTCAGAGGATCAAGCTCTTTTAGAACTGTATAAAAAATTAAGACCAGGTGAACCTCCTTCAGTATCTGGAGGTCAACAACTTTTGCATAGTAGGTTTTTTGATCCTAAAAGATATGATTTGGGCCGAGTCGGTAGATACAAAATTAATAAGAAATTAAGATTAACGGTACCAGATCATATAAGAACCTTGACCCATGAAGATGTACTTTCCACTATTGATTATCTTATTAATTTAGAACTTGATATTGGAGGAGCGAGTTTAGATGATATAGATCATTTAGGTAATAGGAGAGTCAGATCAGTCGGAGAACTTTTACAGAATCAAGTTAGAGTTGGCTTAAACAGGTTAGAAAGAATTATCAAGGAAAGAATGACAGTCGGAGAGACTGATTCTTTAACCCCGGCACAGTTAGTAAATCCCAAACCTTTAGTCGCAGCAATAAAAGAATTCTTTGGCTCTAGTCAATTAAGCCAATTCATGGATCAAACAAACCCTCTAGCAGAACTAACACATAAAAGGAGAATATCAGCTCTGGGGCCAGGAGGATTAACTAGAGAAAGAGCAGGATTTGCAGTCAGAGATATTCATCCCTCTCACTATGGAAGATTATGTCCAATTGAAACCCCAGAAGGACCAAATGCTGGATTAATAAATTCTTTAGCTACTCACGCAAGAGTTAACGAATATGGGTTTATTGAAACTCCTTTTTGGAAAGTAGAAAAAGGGAGAGTAATAAAAGAGGGAAACCCTATTTATTTATCGGCTGACTTAGAAGATGAATGTAGAGTTGCCCCTGGTGATGTTGCTACAGATGATTATGGTCAAATCATTTCAGATCTAATCCCAGTTAGATACAGACAAGATTTTGAAAAAGTTCCACCTTTGCAAGTTGATTATGTTCAATTGTCACCTGTACAAGTTATTTCCGTAGCAACTTCCTTAATCCCATTTTTGGAACATGATGATGCTAATAGAGCTTTAATGGGTTCTAATATGCAAAGACAAGCAGTCCCTTTATTGCGCCCAGAACGCCCCCTAGTTGGAACAGGTTTGGAATCCCAAGTTGCAAGAGACTCTGGTATGGTCCCTATCACAAAGGTAAATGGAACAGTGGTATATGTTGATGCTAATGAAATTGTTGTAAAGGATGACGAAGGTATTGAACATATTCATTATTTACAAAAATATCAAAGATCGAATCAAGATACTTGCCTTAATCAACGACCGATTGTAAATAATGGTGATCAAGTTATTTCAGGTCAAGTTCTAGCAGATGGATCTGCATGTGAAGGAGGAGAAATTGCATTAGGTCAGAATGTTTTAATAGCTTATATGCCCTGGGAGGGTTACAATTATGAAGATGCAATTTTAGTCAGTGAAAGACTTGTTACAGACGACCTTTATACCTCTGTCCATATAGAAAAATATGAAATTGAAGCTAGGCAAACAAAATTAGGACCTGAAGAGATCACTAGAGAAATTCCAAATGTTTCAGAAGATAGTTTGAGTAATCTTGATGAGATGGGAATTATCAGAATTGGTGCGTTTGTAGAAAGTGGAGATATCCTTGTGGGTAAAGTTACACCAAAAGGAGAATCAGATCAGCCTCCGGAAGAGAAGTTATTAAGAGCTATTTTTGGTGAGAAAGCGAGAGACGTTAGAGATAATTCGTTAAGAGTACCAAATACAGAAAGAGGAAGAGTTGTTGATGTCAGGATATATACAAGAGAACAAGGAGATGAACTTCCTCCTGGAGCAAATATGGTAGTTAGAGTATATGTTGCTCAAAGACGTAAGATTCAAGTTGGAGATAAAATGGCTGGTAGACATGGTAATAAAGGAATTATTAGTAGAATTCTTCCTAGAGAAGATATGCCTTATCTTCCTGACGGAACTCCAGTTGATATTGTTTTAAATCCTTTGGGTGTACCAAGTAGAATGAATGTTGGCCAAGTTTTCGAGCTATTAATGGGATGGGCAGCGTCAAATCTAAACTGCAGAGTTAAGGTAGTACCATTTGATGAGATGTATGGGCCTGAGAAATCTCATCAAACGGTTCAAGCATTCCTTGAAGAAGCATCTAAACAAAAAGGTAAGGATTGGGTTTATAACAGGAAAGATCCTGGAAAGTTACTACTTATTGATGGGAGAACAGGTGAACCATTTGACCAGCCTGTAGCAGTAGGTTATTCGCATTTCTTGAAACTTGTACACTTAGTTGATGATAAAATACATGCAAGGTCAACAGGGCCATATTCCTTGGTCACTCAACAACCCCTTGGAGGTAAAGCTCAGCAAGGTGGTCAAAGATTAGGCGAAATGGAAGTTTGGGCCTTAGAAGCATATGGAGCAGCCTATACACTTCAAGAGCTATTAACAGTTAAATCAGATGACATGCAAGGAAGAAATGAAGCCCTAAACGCAATAGTTAAGGGTAAACCAATTCCTAGACCAGGGACTCCAGAATCCTTTAAAGTTCTAATGAGAGAATTACAATCACTTGGTCTTGATATAGCTGTTTATACTGACGAAGGTAAGGAAGTGGATTTAATGCAAGATGTAAACCCTAGAAGAAATACACCATCTAGACCTACTTATGAATCCCTTGGTACTTCAGAGTATGAAGAAGATTAATTAACTAAACAATTTTTTTAACTATCGTATATTAATCATGACTAACAGCAACTTAAGAACTGAAAATCACTTCGATTACGTAAAAATTTCTCTAGCTTCTCCCCAACGAATTATGGACTGGGGGCAAAGAACTTTACCTAATGGCCAAGTAGTTGGAGAAGTTACCAAGCCAGAGACTATAAATTATAGAACTCTTAAACCTGAGATGGACGGGTTGTTTTGTGAAAAGATTTTTGGTCCATCAAAAGATTGGGAATGTCATTGTGGTAAATACAAAAGAGTTAGACACAGAGGTATTGTTTGTGAAAGGTGTGGAGTCGAAGTTACTGAGAGTAGAGTTAGAAGACACAGAATGGGTTATATCAAGCTTGCTGCCCCAGTTTCTCATGTTTGGTATTTAAAGGGCATTCCAAGTTATGTGGCGATTTTACTGGATATGCCTCTGCGGGATGTTGAACAGATAGTTTATTTTAATTGTTATGTTGTTCTCGATATTGGAGATCATAAAGATTTAAAATATAAACAGTTGCTAACCGAAGATGAGTGGCTTGAAATAGAAGATGAAATTTACGCAGAGGATTCAACAATTGAAAATGAGCCTTTTGTAGGTATTGGAGCTGAAGCGTTAAAACAATTATTAGAGGATCTAAATCTAAATGAAATCGCTGAAGAGCTTAGGGAAGAAATTACTCAAAGTAAAGGTCAAAAGAGAGCTAAGCTTATTAAAAGACTTCGTGTAATTGATAATTTTATTGCAACTGGTGCAAGACCAGAATGGATGGTTTTAGATGCTATACCTGTAATCCCGCCAGATCTGAGACCCATGGTTCAGCTTGACGGGGGTAGGTTTGCCACCTCTGATTTAAATGATTTATATAGAAGGGTAATAAATAGAAACAATAGATTAGCTCGGCTTCAAGAAATTTTAGCCCCTGAAATAATTGTAAGAAATGAGAAAAGAATGCTCCAAGAGGCTGTGGATGCCTTGGTAGATAATGGAAGAAGAGGAAGAACAGTTGTAGGAGCTAATAATAGAGCCTTAAAATCTCTTAGTGATATCATCGAAGGAAAGCAAGGAAGATTTAGGCAGAATTTACTTGGAAAGCGTGTAGATTATTCTGGGAGATCAGTGATAGTTGTAGGTCCAAAATTAAAAATGCATCAATGTGGGCTTCCAAAAGAAATGGCGATCGAGCTTTTTCAACCATTTGTTATACATAGGTTAATTCGTCAAAATATTGTAAACAACATAAAAGCAGCAAAAAAATTAATTCAGAAAGCTGATGATGAAGTTATGCAAGTGCTTCAAGAAGTTATTGAAGGACATCCAATACTCTTGAATAGAGCCCCAACTCTTCATAGACTTGGAATACAAGCTTTTGAACCAAAATTAGTTGGAGGTAGAGCAATTCAGCTTCATCCATTAGTTTGTCCAGCATTTAATGCTGATTTTGATGGAGACCAAATGGCCGTGCATGTTCCATTAGCCTTGGAAGCACAAACAGAAGCCAGAATGTTAATGCTTGCAAGCAATAATATTCTTTCTCCTGCGACAGGAGAGCCAATAGTGACACCATCTCAGGATATGGTTCTTGGTTCTTATTATCTAACTGCACTTCAACCGCAATATGAAAAGCCTAATTTTGGTGAAAACAACTCAACTTATGCTTCTTTAGAAGATGTAATTTATGCCTATGAAGATAAAAGGCTAGGTTTGCATGACTGGGTTTGGGTTAGATTTAATGGAGAAGTAGATGATGAGGATGAATCTGAAAAGCCACTAGACACAAAGGAGCTTGAAGATGGATCAAAGTTAGAAATATGGACATATAGAAGAGATCGGTTTGATACTCAAAATAATCTAATTAACAGATATATCCTTACAACTGTCGGGAGGGTCGTCATGAATCATACAATTATTGATTCTGTCTCACAAACTTAAAACTAAATCATCTACTAATCACTCATACTAAATCTCTAAACCATGACATCATCAAAGCCAAGAAAAACCTCAAGAACTCGTAAAAACTCTAAAAATTCAAAAAAAAATATACCAATAACAATGCCTCCCCTGGCAAAAACACCCCCTTCATTTAAAAATAAAGTTATTGATAAAAAAGGATTAAAAAATCTTGTTGCTTGGTCATATAAAACTCATGGTACAGCAGTCACTGCAGCAATGGCAGATAATCTAAAAGATCTAGGTTTTAAATATGCAACTCAAGCGGCAGTTTCTATTTCTGTCGATGATTTAAAAGTTCCTAAGGCAAAACAAGATCTTATTGGTGAAGCAGAGGCTCAAATAACAGCAACTGAAGAATGTTATAGATTAGGAGAAATAACTGAAGTTGAGAGGCATACTAAAGTAATAGATACTTGGACAGAAACAAATGAGAGATTAGTTGATGCTGTTAAAAATAATTTCAATCAAAATGATCCTTTAAATTCGGTTTGGATGATGGCTAATTCTGGCGCAAGAGGGAATATGTCTCAGGTAAGACAGCTCGTTGGGATGAGAGGTTTAATGGCGAATCCTCAAGGTGAGATTATTGACTTGCCAATCAGAACAAACTTTAGAGAGGGGCTTACGGTAACAGAATATGTCATCTCTTCTTATGGGGCGCGCAAGGGGTTAGTTGATACTGCATTGAGAACGGCTGACTCTGGTTATCTAACTAGAAGACTAGTTGATGTAGCTCAGGATGTAATAGTCAGAGAAGAAGATTGTGGAACAGAAAGATCAATTACAATTGAGTCTGAAGATGGTAAATATGGTAGTAGGCTATTAGGAAGATTAACGTCTAAAGATATTTTTGATAAAGATGGAGAATTGTTAATATCAAAAGATTCTGCGATTGATCCATTAATTTCTACAAATCTTGAAAAAAATGCAATTTCTAAAGTAGATATAAGATCTCCTTTAACATGTGAAGCCAATAGATCAGTATGCAGAAAGTGCTATGGATGGGCATTGGCTTATAATCATTTAGTGGATTTAGGCGAAGCGGTTGGGATCATCGCAGCACAATCAATTGGTGAGCCTGGTACTCAATTAACTATGAGAACATTTCATACTGGTGGAGTCTCTACAGCTGAAAGTGGTGTTGTTAGATCAAAAGTCTCAGGAACAATTGAATTTAGTTCGAAGGCTAAGATTAGAGGATATAGAACCCCGCATGGAGTTGAGGCTAAACAAGCAGAAGTTGATTTCTTACTTAAAATTGTTCCTATCTCTGGAAGTTCAAATAAAACTCAAAAAATTGAAGTTTCAAGTGGATCTTTACTTTTTGTAGAAAATGGTCAAAAAGTTGATTCTGATACTACTATCGCTCAAATAACAGCCGGTTCTGTTAAAAAAAGTGTTGAGAAAGCGACAAAAGATGTAATTTGTGATTTAGCAGGGCAAGTTAAGTACGATAAAGTAATTCAACCTAAAGAAGTTACAGATAGGCAGGGTAATATCACCTTAAAGGCACAAAGATTGGGCCGTTTATGGGTTTTAGCAGGTGATGTATATAATTTACCTCCAAATGCTAGGCCAGTGGTGTCTTCGAATACATATGTAAAAGAGGGAGAAGTGCTTGCTGAAGCAAGTCAATTTACTGAGTTTGGAGGATCAGTTCGTTTAAGAGAATCTATAGGAGATTCACGAGAGGTTCAAATAGTTACAACTTCTATGATACTTAATGATTGTAAACTGATAGAGGAAGCTACTCACTCAGGAGAAATATGGCATCTGGAATCAGAAGAAGGGATCTCGTATCGTTTAAACTCAGCCCCTGGGAGTAAAATTAGTACGGGAGAAATTATTGCAGATTTAGCAGATGATAGATTTAGAACAAAAACTGGTGGATTAGTAAAATATGCTCCTGGTTTAAGTGTAAAAAAAGCGAGATCCTCCAAAAATGGTTTTGAAGTTAGTCAGGGGGGAACTTTACTTTGGATACCTCAAGAAACTCATGAAATAAACAAAGATATATCCCTTTTGATGATAGAAGATATGCAATGGATAGAGGCAGGAACTGAAGTCGTTAAAGATATATTTAGTCAAACATCAGGGATAGTTACAGTTACTCAGAAAAACGATATTTTGAGGGAAATTACTGTAAGAAATGGAACATTTCATGAATGTGATGATAATGAAGTATTGAGTCGTTTTGATGATGAAGGGATGTTAGTTAATCCAGGCGAAAAGATAATGGATGGTGTTGAAAATAATGAAATTCTTTTTGTTCAAAGACTTGAAACTCCAAAATGTAAGGGTTTACTTTTAAGAACTGTTGAAGAGTTTACAATCCCAGATGAAGCACAATTACCAACTCTTGAGCATATTAGACAAGAGAAAGGCCCACATTTAGGATTAAAAGCCATACAAAGACTTATTTATAAAGATGGTGAATTAATTAAGTCTGTTGAAGGAGTTGAACTTTTAAGAACTCAATTAAGCTTAGAGACATTTAATGCGACCCCCCAAATGACCATTGATGTTGAGATAATAAAAGATAAAAAAGAATCATCAATTAATAGGTTGAATTTAGTTATTCTCGAATCAATTCTTGTGAGAAGAGACACAATATCAGATTCAAGTCATGGATCAACCCATACGGAATTACAAGTGAAAAATAGTCAAATGGTCAATTCTGGAGATGTGATTGCAACGACCCAAATTTTGTGTAAGGAAGAAGGCAAAGTCCAATTACCTGCACCTATTGATGATGAACCAACCAGAAGATTAATAGTTGAGAGGGAGGAAGATAAAATAATAATTTCTTCAAAAGGTAAGCCTACTGTAAAAGTTGGTGATCGAGTAGTAGATGGAGATCTCATAAGTAAAACTCAAAAAGCCACTTCTTGTGGAGAGATTGAAGAGGTTAAGAGTGATTCTGTAGTGTTAAGACATGGAAGACCTTATATGGTTTCACCTGACTCAGTACTACATGTAAGAGATGGCGATTTAGTTCAAAGAGGAGATGGCTTAGCCCTATTGGTTTTTGAAAGGCAGAAGACTGGCGATATTGTACAAGGTTTACCTAGGATTGAGGAATTATTAGAAGCAAGGAGACCGAGAGATGCCGCTGTTTTATGTAGGAAGTCTGGTGTGGTACAAATCAAACAAGGTTCTGATGATGAGTCTATTTCATTATCAGTAATTGAAAATAATGATGTAATAACTGAATATCAAATACTTCTTGGAAAAAATATTATGGTTAGCGATGGTCAACAAGTGACTGCTGGTGAATTATTAACAGATGGACCAATCAATCCTCACGAATTGTTAGAGTGCTTCTTTATTGATTTAAAAGATCAAAAATCTCTAATGGAAGCTGCTCAAGAAGCAATCTCAAAATTACAAAGAAGGATGGTTAATGAAGTTCAAAATGTTTATAAATCTCAAGGAGTTGCAATTGATGATAAACATATAGAAGTAATTGTTAGACAAATGACAAGTAAAGTAAGAGTTGAGGATGCAGGAGATACGACATTACTTCCAGGGGAATTAATTGAGTTAAGACAAGTAGAGGATACTAATCAAGCAATGTCAATTACTGGTGGAGCCCCTGCTGAATTTACACCTGTACTTTTAGGTATAACAAAGGCTTCTCTTAATACAGATAGTTTTATATCAGCCGCATCATTCCAAGAAACAACAAGAGTTCTTACTGAAGCAGCCATAGAAGGTAAATCAGATTGGCTAAGAGGTTTAAAAGAGAATGTGATTATTGGTCGTCTCATACCTGCAGGAACAGGTTTTAGTGGTTTTGTAGAAGAATTAGCATCAGAAGCTGGCCCTCATCCAGATATTTTGGCTGAAGAATCAGGCGGATATCGAAGAGTTCAAAATCTAAGGCCAGACTATACAGTTGATATGCCCGTTTCAACTACAGTAAATTCATCAGCTATATTAGATGATCCTAGTGATGAAGATCTTGAAACAACAAGAAATAGGCATGGGATTGATCCCTCATCAAGTAATTTTGCAGCTTTTGCACGACCTAATGCCGAGAATCAATTCTCTGAAGATCAATTACCTGATCCCGCTGCCTTGGAAGGTTTACAAGAAGAGGGCCTTCTTACAGATGAATAAAGCTATTTGAATTTTTTCATACTAAAATAAAATTTTAAAAATCAATGATTAAACCAGAAGTTATACCAAAGAGAAAATTACCTCGTTACGGTTTCCATTCATATAATGAAAGATTAAACGGTAGGCTTGCTATGATTGGATTTATAGCATTAATAATTACAGAATTTTTATTAAAGCATGGTTTATTCTCAACTTATTAATATTTTGCTTTGAGTAATCTTTTAGGTTGTACCATTCATGATTTAGAAAATATTGCCGTTAACTATGGTGAATCTTCTTTTAGGGGAAGGCAAATATATAGTTCAATTTATAATCCTAAAATTAAATTAAAAAGCCTTGATGATATTAAAGTTTTGCCCTCAAGATTTAGAGAAAGATTAATAAATGAAGGCTTCTTTATCGGAGGACTTCAAGTAAAAGAAAAATTGTTATCAAATGATGGGACTTTAAAATTACTTCTCCAGACACAGGATTTTGAATATATTGAAACTGTTGGTATCCCTTCTGAAAAGAGATTGACAGTTTGCGTCTCCAGCCAAGTTGGATGCCCTATGGATTGTAAGTTTTGTGCAACTGGAAAAGAAGGTTTAAAAAGATCGCTAAAAGTTGGAGAAATACTTGATCAAATATTTATCATCCAAAACGAAATGAATAAGAAAGTCACAAATATAGTTTTTATGGGAATGGGTGAACCATTATTAAATATTGATGAAGTATTATTTGCGATTAGATCTATTAATGAAGATTTTAAAATAAGCCAAAGAAAAATTACTGTCAGTACCGTAGCTATCCCAAATAAAATTATTCAATTATCTAAATCTTCTTATGAGAGGTTAGGTAAATGTCAATTTACTCTTGCTATAAGTCTTCATGCTCCAAATCAAGAGATAAGAGAGTCGATTATACCGAGTGCAAAATCCTATCATATAAGAAAGATTATTCAAGATTGCAGACAATTTGTAAAGGAAACAGGAAGAAGAATTAGTTTTGAATATATATTGCTGGGAGGAATTAATGATTGTTTAGATCATGCAGATCAACTTAGTAATTTAGTTAAAGGATTTCAATGCCACATAAATTTAATCCAATATAACCAGATTAAAGAAATGCCATTTAATCAATCTTCTGCAAAGGTTTCTCAAGCATTTAAATCAAGGCTTATTAGCAATGGGTTAAATGTTAGCTTTAGAAAGAGCAGAGGTTTAGAAAAAAACGCAGCATGTGGACAATTAAGACAGACGTCAATTAAAAATACTAATTTTTAGGAATAGTTTCTCAAAAATTTCAATAAACAGGTTAATATTGAACTAAATCTATTTAAAGTAAATTGGCATTTCTTAGGACAAAAATTTTACCACTTGCTATCGTTGGATTATTTGGATTTGCATTCTTTGCGGTAAGTGCAAGAATTTGGTTGCCAGGAGATATGATGTCTCCAGCACCAGTTAACTAAGCCTGTCCTATCAATGATTAACAGTAATGATGATTTGAAAAATGATAGTTTGGCTGATATAGCTATTGACCCTGATGTATTAGCTAAAGAATTGGCGGTTGAACTTGAAGTAGATCCTTTGGAAGAAATTGATAATGAAGGTTTCTCTAAAGAGAGTTTGGATGTTTTATCTGAATGTAATCAAGCTTTGGAGTATTTGAAGGGGGATAGAGAAAAAAGAATCCAAGGTTTAAGAATATTCTGTGAATATAGAGATAAAAGAGCTTTCCCATTATTGTTACCATTATTGAATCAGCCTTGCCCAGTAGAGCGAATGAGTGCAGTCTATGCTTTAGGAAGAAATCCCTGTCCTGATGCCGTTAAAAAGCTTGTTGCATTACTAGAATCAGATGATAATGCCTATGTAAGAAGAGCTACAGCTTGGAGTTTAGCAAATTATGATAATGAAATTGTATTAAAACCATTAATAAATGCATTAAAGAATGATGTATCTTCAGTTAGGTTGTGGGCATCTAGCTCATTAGCAGAAATAGGTAATATATCTATAGCAAATGCACAATTGGCGGCTGAACAATTATTAATCAGTTTAAAAATTGATAATGAACCTGTTGTAAGAAGTAATTGCATTTGGTCATTATCTAGGCTTTATCAAAAACTAAATGATCAGTTACAAGAATCTTTTGTAGATGAATGCACAAAAATAGCTCTATTTGATTCTGAACCATCAGTAATGGAGGAGGCAAAAACGGCTCTTGATTCCATGGGAATGAAGGGATTTTATAAATAAATTATTTGGATACTGAAATA
>CETG01023095.1_pt1 | contig 16687 bp, 24 predicted proteins | sample 361471 | NCBI WGS metagenome assembly CETG01 (sample SAMEA2622696, study PRJEB7988) | marine metagenome | isolation source: saline water (ENVO:00002010), including | reverse complement strand
TCTGAGCTTCATATCTTGCTTGACCTTTTTGATTATCCATTTTTTTTATTTGAGTATAGCTTAATTTTAATAATTAATTTGTAATTTAAAAAGTTATTCTTTTAACTCAGGACCTTCTATTATCCATTGTTCAAGTATTATTTTTGCTGAAAAACTATCAACTAAACCAGATTTATCTTTTTTTAGGCCAAATCTATTAATTGATTCCCAGGTCGTGCTATGTTCATTTACAAAATTTGATGGAAGATTTAATTTGCAAATTAGATTTTCTCCATAACTTTTACAATCTTTTGCTTGTTCTGTCAGATATCCCTTCTCATCAAGAGGTAATCCTATTATTATTCCCTTAATATTATGTTTAATAATATATTGTTCAAGAATATTTATTTCTGAAAAATCTCTACTTCGAATTATTGCTGGAAGAATCGAAACTGTTATGTGAAGAGCATCACAATAAGCTAAACCTATTCTTTTTAAACCAACATCAAGACAAATAACAGCTCTTTTTTTTGGAGGAGAGCTTTTCACTTTATTAGGTATGGAAATGGCGAGGGGTAGGCATTTCCCTGAGGATTTATTTTCTGCAAAATTGACTCAATTGAATTATTAATCTTATTGGAAGATTTTATTTCTCGTTTTATTAAACTATTTCTTATTAGGACTAGTTCACTTCTTAACTCAATAAATTCAATATCTTCTAAGAAAGAATTTAATTCCTTATCATCGGCGTATGTTTTTAAAAGAGAACTTGGATTATTAGTAAAAATTTTCTGGATAATATTTTTGAGTGTTGATGTTATTCTGCTATCCCAAAAAACACCTCTATTAAGAGAATAAACATTCTCATCAAAGTAATTAATATCTTTTAAAACGGTAAGAATTATTTCATTATTAATAATTAAGGATCCACAAAATTTATCTTTTCTTTTAATAATATCCATTTGATTAAAATCAAAAATATTTCTTATTAAGACAGATTCATTAGACCGTACAAAATTAAGAACTTTTTGTATATTTTCTTTATTTATTTGAGTGAAATTATCTATTCCATTATTGTTGAAAGGATATTTTTTTGGTGATGATTTTGTCCAAAGTTTAATTTCTTTCAAAGGTTGAAATCCTAGCTCTCTAGCACATGAAATTAGTTCAAGATTGTTTATTTCTGAATTAATTATCCAACTGGAGGTTTTTAAATCGGTATTTGAGATTGATTTTTTTATTAATTCTAATATTAATGATCTTTGAGTAGAATAATAATTATTATCAATAAATATTGGGGTATTTATATTAACACAAGTTTTTTTATCATTTAAAGGATAAGTAAATAAAAAGCCTATTAGTTTATTATTTTGAATAGCTATAATACATTTAGTTTTAATTTTATCTAAATTACTTAGAAATATTTTTAAATCATCAAGAGTATTTATAATAGCCATTTTGTAAAACCAGCTATTATATTTATTATTCTTTAAATCAATAATTAAATTTATATGTCTAATATGAAGCTCTTCAAAATAAATATGGTTTATACAATCTTTTTTATTTTGCATAATTATAAAACTAATTATTAATCCTCCTTATTAATAATATAGGAGTTTTTTGGTCATCGTTGCCAGCGGGATTCTTTTTTAGAGTCTCTTGAAGAATTTTTTTTATTGAATTATTAGATGATGCAAGTATCTTTACTCCTCCAAGATCATTTACATCAACAACAGCAGAATAGATATTTAATAATGAAGAAATTTCATTACATAATTGGCTAGTATTCTTAGGTCCTAAAACAATTGTTTTGTCATAAGGAATAGTAGTTCCACTAATGTCATCTATTAATGATGATTGAGGAGCAGTAAGTCTATAAAAAATACCTTTGATTCCAAATAATTTAAATAGAAATCCAATTATGAGAGCTATTGATACTCTCGATATGCCAATTTTATTTATAAGCAATTGCATACCACATGCAGTAGCAAGACTACTGGTAGGGTGAAAGAAATAACATAAAATTTTTGTAAAAAAATTATATTCTAGATTTTTTGGACTTAAATATCTTCCCTGCATTATTGCTAGTGGTGTCTCGCCAATAACTAAAATATCCCCACTTTTAATTAAATCTTTGCAATATTTTTCTATAGTTAAAATAGGATCATCAAAAGCCCCTAATAAATTTGTTTTAATAGCAACAGCCTCATAATTATTATTTAAAGGAATCTTATAGAAAGTTCTTTCATTTTGATGCTTTAGATCTTTATTAATTAAAAAATAATTCGCTCTTTTTTTTAGACCAAAGTGACCATAATTTTCCCATAGTATTTTTAGCCATAAATAACTGATTTTTTTATTAGATATATTATCTAACTTTATAGAAGTAAAAACTTTAATATATGAATTAGATTTAATAATAATTGTCGGCCAATAATTGTTTATTTTTTTTATTGATTCACCATCGTCAATAAAAATCGATTTTTGATAATTTAATTTAATTAAATTCGTGTTATTAAAAAATTTTGGTTTTATAAAAAAATTAGGAATCATGGTTTCTTTCTTACTACTTGTGTTTATTATTTTGAATTCACATTTATATTCAGCTACTTCTTTTAACTTATTATTTTTATATGAAACTTTAATTGGAATTATTTTTAGTTTTGACTTTGGCTTTATAAGTAAAAAAATATCAAATAGTATTATAAATACTAATAATAAAAGGATTACGTAAATTAATATCATTGAGCTTTAATCTTTGAAGGGTTTTTTGAAATCCTACTATTATATTCATTAAAACTTTCGATAGAAAATGATGATTTATCATAATCTATACCCTTAATATCACTAATTATTTTATTAATTTCGTCAATGTCTATTTTTCCATTTTTGTTATATTTAACATTCCCCTCTCCATCTAAAATTACAGTTTGAGGGATAAATCCGTTCCAGTAAAAACTTTCTTCTTTTGGATCTTCTTGTAACCTGTTTTGTAATTCATCTGTAGTAAGAGCAATAATATCAATAGTATTTCTCCATATCAAATCTAATCCTGAAATCGATGGAGCAAGTGATTTACTATTTGCATTATCATCTAAGTAAAAAAATAAAATAGCTATACGCTTATTTTTAATTGATTCTCTTAATGTTGTCTGAGGGGGTACTATAGAACCATTCCCAGCATAAATTGGAAATATATTTCCATCGTAACTATCAGATGATCTAGATGCAGATACTGGAAAATAAGTATAAAAATTTATAAAGATGCTAATTAATATAATAATTAAAAATTTCATTAGTTTTTTATTTTTGATTTGACCTCCCCAATCCTTGCATAATTCCTCTTCCAATAAGACCAATAGCTCTTCCAATAACTTTGGTAAGAAATGTTACGAAAATATTTCCAATGTATTTTAAGGCGATTTCTAACTGCGGTGCTAATGCATCTCTTATCTCTACAATAAGAGTAACTTGTCTCTGAAACCAATCGAGATTTTCTAAATCATTTTCGCGATTCTCATTCTTAAAATATCTAACAAGTTTATGATTAATAATATCAATATATTCTCTTTTACTCTCATATAGGTAAATAGGCATATAAATGTTATTGTGCCAACGGTTATAGTTGTTAATATTATTTCTAAACCGTTCAAAACTTCTTGTTGATTGTAGTTTTGGATTTATTAAAAGCGTTCTTAACTCTGGCCAATCAGAACATAAATTAAAGATTTCTGAAGCTAATATATTACTTGTTCTAATAACCCAATTTGAAATTATTGATTCGATTAATTTGAATGCTTCAGTTTCGTAAAGTGGCAATAATTTACCATCTAACTCTAAAGGTTGATTATTTACTATTGGATTTATAAAAACTAATGAATTATGTGAGTCAAAATCACTTTCTTGAGAATTAAATGAGTTATAAATATATTCATTTAATTCGATTGAGTTGCCATTTCTTTTAATCCTCAAATAACTGTCAGCTATATTTGCTATTGTATTTTTCTTTAATTGATTTATTAGGAAATTAAATTCTTCTTCATAGTTTTTATCCTCATAATTTTTCTTTAAGTTTTTTATTAGAATATTGATTTCAGATAAAATATTTGTAATTAACCTTGAAATATAATCTTTCTTTAAACCAGAAAGGATAATTGTTGAATCTAATAATTCGAAATCTAAATTAGCTTTTGAATACTTTTTGGTTAACCTCAGAAAGATTAAATCCCAAATTTCAATAGAATCTTTATTTTGGATAAAAATTGTATCTTCATTTATTAAATTATCGCCGTTATCTTCAGAAAAAGTTTGTTCAGTATAAATATCTAACGAATTACCCCATAAAAAAATCAATAATGACTTTGCAGTAACTAATTCCCTTAATCTACCTCTAAGAATAAATTTATATAAATCAGGAGTTGAATCCATATTTAAATAAAAAAAGATTTTATTAATTTCATTATCAATTTGTTTTAAGCCTGATGATAATATTCTTTGGTTAAAAGAAAGAGTTTTTTCTTTTTTTATTGTTGATTTTTTTCTCTTATCAATATCAAATACTCTACCACCCTCTCCTATTGTTTCTATTGCGGTTAAAACTTTGGTGGCTGAAGGATTTAATAATAGTCCCTCACTTGAAAGACTTGGTAATTCTATATTGTCTTTGACGAATTCTCCTGAAAATATAATTAGTATTTTAGATTCATTCCACCTTTCTTTTAATTTTAATAGCTCAAGTCTTATAAGATCTTCAGATTGATAATTTAAAATATTCCAAACGACTATATCTGGGAATAAATTAATATCTTTAGTATCTAAGTAAACATTTAAATTATTATTTAATGAGGTTAGTTTTAGAGATAAGGACTCTGCTATTAAGCTTGGAGCTATAATAAGGATTGATTTTTCATTACTAGATGCCACTTTAATTTATTAGCTCTTATTTAAATTAACTAATATATGGCTTAAATTCCAGCCCTAGAAATAATCATAAGTAATTATTTATGCAAAATAATCCTTTTCATTTGAAATATCCGTCATTCGTTCTTTACATAAAACATCATTACCCTCTTTTATTGTAAATTTATTTTCATATAATGCTTTACCTACTATTACTCCAACTAATCCAAAGCTTTCAAATTTTGTTAAAGCAACTAAATCAGATAAGGAACCTACACCTCCAGATGCGATTACTGGATGATTTGAATTCTCTAAAACTTCTCTAATAAAGTTTTCATTTGGGCCATTTAATGTCCCATCTGTTTCTATATCGGTGACAATAAAACTAGATATATCAAAGTTTGCGAAATCTTTTATTAAATCTATTGCTAATATGTCTGATTGCTTTAACCAACCTCTGGTGCTAACTTTCCCATTTTTAGCATCAATACCAATAATTATTTGCCCAGGAAATTTATAAGTAAGATCTTCTACAAATTTTCTGTCCTCAATAGCAGATGTACCAATAATTACCTTATCTACCCCGTAAGAAAATAGCTGTTTTATTCTTTTTTCAGATCTTATTCCCCCTCCCATCTGAATAGGTATATTTATTGATTCTCTAATTGAAATTATAGATTGATCATTAAAGAAATTGCCTGTTCTGGCGGCATCTAAGTCAACTATATGTAATGCAGTCGCTCCTTTCCCTTCCCATAATTTGGCTTGTGAAGCAGGATTATTTGAAAACTGTTTACTAATATTGAAATCTCCTCTGAGTAGTCGTACACATTTTCCATCCATTAAATCAATCGCAGGGATAAGTTTCATAATTGATTCCTTTTCATTAATTACTTCAACGTAGTACTATTTTTAAGTAATACTAATTTAGATTACTACTCCTACTAAAAAATTTATGATTATGAAAATTCTTGTAATGGGAGGGACTAGGTTTGTTGGTAAATCATTGGTAAAGAAGTTGCTTTCAAAAGATTTTGAAGTAGATATCTTTACTAGAGGGAATAAACAGATTCCTGATGGAGTAAATTTTATTAAAGGAGATAGAAACGAAATAAATGATATAAAACAAATTAATAATAATTATGATTATGTTTTTGATATTTCTGGAAGAGAATTAGAACAAACTAGAATTTTAATTAATAATCTAAATTATTCATTTAAAAGATATATATACGTTAGTTCCGCAGGCGTTTATAAAGATATTGACGAAATTCCTTTATGTGAAAATGATGAGATTGATAAAGAAAGCCGGCATAAAGGTAAATTCGAAACAGAAGATTGGCTAATCTCAGAAAAAATACCATTTACAAGCTTTAGACCAACATATATTTACGGACCAGATAATTATAATAAAATTGAAAATTGGTTCTTTGAGAGATTAATAAATACAAAAACCGTACCAATTCCTGGCGATGGACTTATAGTTACGCAACTTGGACATGTTTCAGATCTGACTGATGCAATGATAAAGTCAATAGAAACTGAAAAAACAAAGAATCAAATTTATAATTGTTCTGGTGATAAAGGTGTCACAATAAAAGGTCTTGTTTATAAATGCGCTGAAGTTTGTAATATAAATATTAATGATGTGATATTACGATCCTTTGATTATAAAAAATTAGATCCTAAGTCTAGAAAAAGCTTTCCTTTGAGATTAAATCATTATCTTACTACTACGGATAAACTAAAAAATGATATCAATTGGTTTCCGAAATACGATTTATCGGGAGGGTTGCAAAATAGTTATGAAAATGATTTTAGTTTTAAAATTAATAACCCTTTTGATCAATTGAATGATGAGATTCTCTTCAAATAGATAAATAAGTTTTTAGAGAAATAATATTTAGTAGAAATCCTATCCAATAAATTATTAAGCCTGTATTTACAATATAGGCTGATTTAAATGGAGAAAATAATATTATTAAAGCTATAAAAAAGAATAATGTTTTGTATTTTCCGAATTTCAACGCTGGCATACCATCTTTTTTAGAAGATCTAAAAGCTGTAACAGTAAATTCTCTTAAAGTAATTAATGATATTGACCAATATGGTATAAATCCTTCATTACAAAGCCATATTAAAGGAATAATAATAATTATCTTATCGGCTAAAGGATCTAAAATTGAACCGTTTTTAGTAATGAGATTATATCTTCTAGCAAAATAACCGTCTAAAAAGTCCGTTATCCCTGAAATTAATAATAAATACCAAACAGAATTTAAATTTTTTAATTCTAGAAAAATTATTATGGGTATAATTAATATTATTCTTATAAATGAAAGAATATTTGGTATATTTTTAAATTTCAGGTACTTTAAGATAAAAAATTTTTTCAATTAATTTAAAGATAGATTTAATTTAATTTTTATAAGTAGGGAAATATATAATATATTTTTTATTTAATATTCTCGATCTAGTTTCTTCTCATTCTCTAATTCATCCTCTAATTGATGGATTAGTCTAGAAACAAGGCTTTGAAATTCAGGTTGACACCCTTTAAAAGCTGCTTTGTGCCTTATGGGTTCGTTTCTGGTTCTTAAATCTGTAAGCATAAGCTTTAAAGCATCTATTCTTGAATTTATCCGCATGTTTTATTTTTATTTTTACATCAATTAAATCATTTGCATAGCTTTTTTAAAAGAAATTTTCGTATTTTCTTGTGAACTTGTAATTTCAATGGTTTTGTTAATTGAATCATTATTCTTTATTGCTTCAACACAACATTTTGCCACTAATCTTCTGGGTATTGACCCCTCAAATTGTGTATCCATTTTTGAGTAATAAATATTTTGATTATTTATATCTTCATTTTCTTTTAGGCCTCCCGGTCTAATTATTGTCCAATCAAAAGAGGGATTTTTTAAGAAATTCTCACCAATTTTTTTCCAAATTAGTATCAAGCCAAATAAATTTAATGGGTGGATAAGTTTACCAGTACATAGAGAACTAACTAAAATAACTCTTCTTATACCTACTCTTTTACAACTTTGAAGTTGCCGATAAACTCCAAAAGCATCAACTTTAGCTGGACCAGTTAGGTCTAAAGATGGTCTTGCTCCAGTGGCAATTATTAAAGCATCAACCCCTTTTAGTGAATTATCAAGATTTTTTGCATCGGATAAAGATATTCTTACAATTTCACTTACATCTTTTGATTGCTTGCTTAATGAATTTTTCCTTAATAATTGTTTAACTTCAAAGCCACTTTTCTTACATTCTTCAACAATCCTATACCCAGTTTTGCCAGATGCACCAGAAATCGCTATTCTCATAAAATTTTTGTCTATATTTAAATTATATATACTAATCTATGGTTTTCTAGCGACAAACTTTTTTTTTCGATTTGGATATAATTTACGACATAAAAAACATTTTGTTCCATCACATCCCCTTGCAGTACAAAACTCCCTACCATAAAAAATAATTTGTAAATGTAATTTATTCCATTTTGTTATTGGAAAAATTCTTTTTAGATCTTTTTCAGTTTGAATAACATTTTCCCCTTTAGTTAAACCCCATCTTTGAGCTAGTCGGTGTATGTGAGTATCAACTGGAAATGCTGGAATATCAAATACTTGAGACATGACTACTGAAGCCGTTTTATGCCCAACCCCTGGAAGAGATTCTAGTGCCTCAAAGTTATTTGGAACTTTGCCATTGAATTTTTCTATAAGAATTTTTGATAAATTATAAATGTTCTTAGATTTTTGATTTGACAAACCTAATTGCTTTATATGTTCATATATATTTTTTATGCCTAATTTAATCATACCCTCTGGATTATCAGCCTTAAAAAATAGATCTTTTGTAACCTCATTAACTTTCTTGTCTGTCGATTGAGCACTTAAAACCACAGCTACAAGTAGTGTATAAGCATTGCTGTGATCAAGAGGAATTGGAGTTTTAGGATATAGCTTATTAAGCTCATCTAAAATAATTTTGGCTCTCTCATCCTTTTTCATTAATGGTTTTTATTAAAAGTATCAAAATATACTTATGTTTTTATTCATTATTAATATCTGCTACTTTTTAAATGATTATCCAATAACTTTAGTTGAAAAACTTAAATGCGCTAAAAATTGATAATTTATATCACTCTTATGAAAAAAATGATTTTTCTCAATGGATATTAAATTCTATTAATTTTGAGATTAAACAAGGAGAACTTTTAGGCCTTCTAGGTCCTTCAGGATGCGGGAAAACAACGCTTTTAAGATTAATTGCAGGATTTGAGTATCCCAAAAGAGGCAAAATAATTCTTAATGAAAAGGAAATATCAAATTCAAAAAGAGTAGTAGCTCCAGAGAATAGAGGTATAGGAATGGTTTTTCAAGATTATGCCCTCTTCCCACATTTAACGGCGTTTGAAAATGCGATATTTGGTTTAAGAAATAGGAAAGAAACTTCAAGGGTAGATTATTTACTGAGTGTATTAGGGATTGAAAACCTCAAAGAAAGGTATCCACATCAATTATCCGGGGGGCAGAAGCAAAGATTAGCAATCGCAAGAGCATTAGCTCCTGGTACATCATTTTTATTACTTGATGAACCTTTTTGTAGTTTGGATCTAAATGTAAGACTAAGACTAAGAGGTGAATTGCCAAATATTCTTAGAGAGTGCAATGCTAGCGGATTGATGGTTACACATGATCCTGAAGAAGCTATGGCTATATGCGATAAAGTAGCTGTAATGAATCAAGGCAAGATTCATCAATTTGATAAACCTCAGAATATAATAAATAATCCAAAATCACTTTTTGTAAGCTCCTTCATTCTTGGAAATAATATAATAAAAATTACAATTAAAAATAAATTAATTTGCTCTATTCTTGGAAAGATAAAAATTGTTAATTTACCAAAGAAAGAATTACAATTTCTATCTATTTCTCCTAAGTCATTTTCTTTAAAAGAAACAAATGAAGGTAATGGTTTAATTATGGCTAAAGAATTCTTAGGAGATTACTTTATATATAAGATCAGAATAGGAGATGTAAATTTAAGAGTTCGTACAAAAACGACTCAGAATATAAGTGTTGGGAGAAAATGTAATGTTTCCTATATCAAGGGAAGCCAGGTTTTTCTCTTCCCGGGCGGGTTTAAAAAAAAGATAACTTGATAAAGTTATTTGCATTTACATTTACCCCCTTTCCAATTGGAGCACTTTTCTTTTTTACATTTTTTCTTTTTGTGATAATATTTTTTCTTTAAATTGTTTTGGCTTAGACTAACTTTGCGAGAAAACATAATCTAAAAATTGGATTTTTATTATATTTTATATATATTATAATAATATTTTATACAATATACTGTATAATATATTTAGTTATGGTTAATCAAATGTCTGAAAATGGTCTAAAATTGTTGACTGAGGTTAATTTTGGCAAAACAGGTAGGGCTGTTGCTCAGGAAGTTGATAAAGATCTTCTAGATAACTTATATCATCATTTAACTATGGAGAGGAACGCAAATGTCCAATATTATGCAATGTCTCTTTGGTTTCAAGAGAGGGATCTAAGTGGATTCAGTTCATTTTTTTTAAATGAATCTAAAGATGAGATGCAGCATGCCTATAACTTCTCAGACTATCTTATAGCTCGAGGGCAAAGAGTTGATTTGCATGAACTTACTAAGCCAATTCAAGATTGGCAAAGTTTAAATGATGTCATATCATATGCTTTCAACATGGAAGCTGATCTAACTTCTTCTCTTCAACAACTTTATTTTATTGCAGAAAGATGTTCTGATACAAGAACAACCGTATTTTTAGATCCAATTATGGAAAACCAAATTAAATCAGAAGATGAATTTGCTCATATATTGGCTATGGTTAGATTTTCTTCTGAACAGCCTTCAGCAATATTAATAATAGATAAAGAATTAAGTAAAAAATAATTCTTTATTGTTGTGATTTTCAATATTGATACGTTTACATTTTTCAAATAGCAAGCCCGATAAGGTGACTTTATGATTAGTTGTTTTAAAAATATTAAAGCTTATATTTTGTATCTCTCCTAGTCTTTTAAAAAGTGATGTGTATTCCTTTTTTAATCGCATTTTAAGAATATCATTATTTGTTCTAGCCAGATTTTCTTTTATAACTTTTGTCCGAGACTTTATTAGGTCAATTTCTTTAAATAAATTTGCCACTAATGATTCAGAGATCTTATATCTAATTGCCATATTTAACTATCCAAAGGAGATGATTCAATAAATGAAGGGGCAACACTAACTGTTTGTGTTCCAAGCGGGGCTATAAGCAATTCAGCTGTTCTTAGTTTTGATATTAATCTTGTGGAAGTAACTCTTGTAGAACCAATTAGCTCTCCAATCCTCTCATGAGTCAATCTAAAAGGTAGTTCACACCATTGCCCACAACGTCTACCTAATCTATTAACTAGTATGGCAAATAAGGCTTGTAATCTTTGCTCTGCATTACCTAAATGCCTAATTCTTAGTAACTGCAACGTCCATTCATTTACAGCATCAAATCCCGAATTGTCAGAAATTTCAGCATTACTATGGAATGAAAGATCAGTTAATGCTTCTACGCATACTCCCTCACTACATAGCCTATCTGTTCTAAGTTGATCACCTGATTGAAGAAAAGCTAAAGTCATACCCTCTGTTTCTTCGCAAGGACAATAAACTCTAGCAATACCATTTTCTACTTCTAAGCAAGTACCTTTAGGCCTAGAAGTAGGATCAATTAAAACTGATTGTCCAGTAATTATTCTGACAGATTGGGTGCTTGACTCTCCATAATTATGGAAATTCATATTTAGATATTATATATATTAATTCCTTACAATTATGATCGAAAAAATGACTTATTGCAATAGATTCTCATTAACGTGAGATTTATTGATGAGATTCTTTACAAAATCATAAAATGCTTAAATATACTCAACAAGTTTTTTTATTAAAAAAATAAAAATTATGGTAAATAAAATATGTGCACAATGTGGGAGTAGTAACTTAATATCTGATCGTTCTTTGGGAGGAAGGATGGTTTGTGCAAGGTGTGGATCTTCATCATTCATAAGTAGTAATTTTTTTAATAAGAAAAATAAGCCATTTATTTATTTGATATTGCTAATATTTGTATTTTTTATAATAATTATTTTTAAATAATCATCTTGATATAGACCAATTGTTTTTATGTTTTAATACTTTAATTCTAGTATCAAATAGTTTGTTTATATTTTTACTTCGCATTATTTTCTCTGGGATTCCGTCAGCTATGATTTTTCTATCTTTTAGTAAAATTATCCTACTATAGTTATTTGAAATCATCTCAATATCGTGCGTTATACATAAAATATTAATTCCGTTTTTTGATAATTCTTGTAGTTTATTAATTAAAAATATTTTGGATCTTAAATCTAAATTAATACTAGGTTCATCTAAAATTAATATTTCAGGATTATTTATAATAGCTCTTGCTATTAATGATATTTGTTTTTCTCCATCTGATAAGTTCCCAAATCTTTTATTGGATATTCCTGATAATGACATTTTTTTTATTAATTCTTTAGCTATTGACAAATCCATTCTGTTTGCATTTTTTATTTCACAGAATTTTCCATATAGGCCAGATATAATTACATCTATTACTAATAGATTTGGATTAATTCTATATTTAACGTCATTATTAACTGTGCTTATCTTTTGTCTAAGATCCCAAATATTTATTAACTTTTTATTAAATAATTTAAAGCTTGAATTTTTCTTTTCTAAGGGATAAATATTTCTGTTGATTAAATCAACAATAGATGATTTTCCTGAACCATTAGGACCTAAAATTAAAACTCTTTCTTTTGACTTAATTTTTAAATTTAAATTATCAATAACTTTAAAACCATTTTTTTTTGCAGTTACTTTCTTTGCTTCTATCCAGTATTTATTCAAAAGAGTTTATTGCTCCAAAAAGAAAATAATTGAATGGAAGAACCTATAAATATTAGTAAATATAACCAATTTAACCATGCAGGCCTATTTACTTTTTTCATCAAATTAATAGTAAAAATAACACTAAAGGCGAAGCATATCTTATAAGTGTTTTTCTTATGATTCTTAAATTATTAAGAATATCTAATTTATTTATTTCAGGTGGATATTTAAATATTAAATCGTCATATACATCCATATTATTTTCAATTTTTTTACTATATTTCCAGGGATTATCTTTCTCTTCAGACTTCTTATACCAACTCCAATAATATTTAATTATTTTGTCTTCTCCAAGTAATTTTATTTCATCGCTTTTAATAAGTTCTAGTTTAAGATTATATGTTTGAGTTTTCAAAATCATATAATCTTCATTAAATATTTTATAAAATGTTTTTCTTTGAATTTCTTCAAATAATACAAGATCTCTTAAAAGTTTGTTTTTGAGGAATTTTCTATAGTGTCTTACGATTACTCTTGCTTTATTATTTCCCAATGGTATATGGTCGAGGACTTGCACATATCTAGCATTTTTAGGTTCGCCTTTATAAATTAATATTCTCCCGGGGGGAATAAATTTAATTCTGATAAATTCTTTAGAAGAATCATTTTTATATGAATAAATACTTTCTATAAATTCCTTGTTAATGATTATTCTTTGATTAAAACTTGTAAGAACATTTCTATTTACATCTTTGTCAGGTATTGTGTCGCCATGTACCCAAAAGATATGAAGTATATCTAAGTGATTTTCAATTATTCTTGCCCAGTCACATTTAAAGTCAACTAAAACTTCTTCTGATACATAATCATCAATTTTAAATCCATGTTTAATTAATTCGTGATTGTCGAAAGCTAATTCAGTTTCGCTTTCGTTTATATTTGTTTCTGGGGTCTCAGAATAATTAATTAATATATAATCATCTTTTTCTATTGCCTTATATTGGTATAGATGAATTTTTTTTGCATAGTTATTATAATTGCTGTCTATGATGTGGCTGCAAGTTAATCTATCAACATTTTTGCAGCTCCCTTCTGAATTGAATTTTGCTCCATGATAAGGACAAGTTAATTCTCCATTTATAAGATCACCCTCATAGAATGATGCTCCTCTATGTGGACAAACATTTTTAATACATCTTACAAAATTATTTTCATCTCGAAAAAGTAATAATGGCTCATCATACATTGAGAAATAATAAATCTTATCCTTTTTAAGTTCTTTTGATGGGCAAATCGCATACCAACCATAAATTCCTACATTTAGTTCTTTTGCACTTTCCTTTAACTCATAATTCTCAATTTTTACTATTCTTTTTTCTCTAAATGTCTTTAAATCTTCTCCCAAAGGGCTTAAAACGGAATTTAAGTCTTTCGAATTAAAGAAATTTATTTGGTTATTTTTCATAAATCCTAATTTTTAAAATAACCCGTTTTCTCTCGGCACTATAACCCAAGGAAATAATTAAATACTTAATTGATAAAAATTCTCTATCTTTTGTAGCAATATTGTAGCTTTACTTAAAATTTCTTAAATTTATTCAGTTTAAAAGACAATTAATTTTTATTTGCTTCTAAATGGGCTATTTCAAGATATTTTGCTGCCTCTTCAATATTTTCATAAAATCTACAATTTCCTAAATAACAACTAATGAATCTTATAAATAATTTTTTTCCGCCACTTAAATGATATCTATGTATAGTTCCACCTTCAGGAGATGCAAAAACTAATTCAGGTAATCCCATAATATTCTCTAAATATTTTCTAATCTTACGCATTTAGCAACTTAAATCAATAGTTTAAGATACTCATTTATTAATGAAATTTTGAAATATGACCTGTTAAAAAATCATTATTATGACTAGATCTACAATATGATGTAAATAAAATAATTAATTAATTAATTTTTTATAAGAAAATAATATACAAAAACTGCATTATTGATTTTGTTTTATGATATTGAGATTATTTAATATTTTGTAAATGATTAAGATTATTGGGACTTTAATATTATCTTCATTTCTCTTCCTTTTTACTAATCCTGCCTTCTCAAAAGAGATACCTCAAAAAAATTTAGATAATCTTGCTACAAAGGTATCAAAGAAATTCTCAAGAACTTATTGCAATACATCAAACTTTGGAATTTCAGAACAAGGCGCAATGGAGTTTGCTATTGGAGAAACCTTGAAAGAGTTTTCTAAAAATAAAATTATAAAATTTGTAAATTTAGATGATATAAATTCAAAAATTGTTTCTAATGTGGAACGAGATTGTCAAATATACGATTTCCCCGTCGATCAGTTAACTAAATTAGATTTTAGAGGGTAGATATTATTATTTATTCTTCAAATAATATTAAAATTTAATTATTTTTTTCCTATCCAGTCATCTGGCTTTTCCATCATCCATTCAAAAACCCCCTTTGCATCGAGATTTCTTGAAGCCAAGATAAATAATACTGGAAAAATAATTGCGACCAAACCAATAATAACTATTTCAATCTTTCCTAGGCCAAATTCACTAAAAGCTATTGAAAAAAAGTAAAACATTTTTTTATTCTTTTATTTTTAATTATTGCTTAATTTTTTTTATTAATTCCATTAAAATTATAATATTAACAAATCATTAAAAATTTTTTATAAAATAAATTCTTTTGACATTAGTCTTAGCTGTTCTAAATTAAGTCTTTCCAAATAATTTTTCATTGCCTCATATGATTTTAGGGATTTGTTATGTCCATCCTGAAAAAGAGAGGAAGTAATTAAATCTACTAAATGATCTTTATCCATATCTTACTTTTAACTCATAAAAAAATAAACTCCATTAAAAAATAATTAAATTATTTTTACTTCATCAGAGAATTTAATTGGTTATTAATTAAAAAATTTTGAATATGTATAAAGTACCTATTTGAGATTCTTATTTAATAGAATATTTTATAATTAATTAAAAAAAATATTATGAATTTAGAGTCGTTATTATTTGTAATTGCTCCTCTATCACTTTTTGTCTTTGGTGTATTATTTATATCACATATAGGAAAAAGAATTAATATCAAAAATTCAACAGATTATAAACTGATAGATGATTTTGAGAAGAAATATATTTATTAAATAATTATTTTATTCTTTTTTATTTAAAAGTGTTCTTAAAAGTAAAAGGATTCTCATTAAAATTATGACTTTAGACTTTCTTCTTATTATTGTTGCGCATATTTCTTTACTTATTACTTTGAGTGTTATTTTTCCAAATATTAATAATTCAAAAAATTCTCATTTAAAAACTTATAAAAGATATTGAATACATCTTTTGTATTAAGTACCTATTTAAATATTCCTAACTTAAAAATATTGTAAAGTATAAACTTAATTTAAAATTAAATGTTTTATTTAAATAATTACTTTTATTTATCGACTTTTTCTTTAGTGGCAATAATTGTAATTTTTTTTAGATACATAAGACAAAGAAGGAAGTCTCAGGTAAATATTCTTAAAAGAATAAAAGAAATTGAGGATAAATTAATAAAGATTTAAATCAAGATGGCTTTATTTCTTTCCCTTTTTTATAAATGTAATAATTAATTGTAAATTTATTAAATATTCAAATTTTGAATTGAATTTTTTTAATAAATAAATAAATTCAAAATAATTGATAATAGGCCACTTTTATAGAAGGTTTTATTTGTTGACAGTTAATTTAAATTAGAAAATAGAACTCTTATATCTTTATAATGTCATACTCTGTAACCACTATTTATAAACTTAATATTGAATGTTACTTTTAGAAATTGGCATTAATATT
>CETG01190838.1_pt1 | contig 16700 bp, 17 predicted proteins | sample 361471 | NCBI WGS metagenome assembly CETG01 (sample SAMEA2622696, study PRJEB7988) | marine metagenome | isolation source: saline water (ENVO:00002010), including | reverse complement strand
TGAAATAAAAAATTAAAACGGAGGAATATCATCATAAAAACTATCTACTCCTTCAATTGGCCAACGAGCTGAAACACCAAGACTTAATGAACTTTTCAAATAAGCATCATCTAATCTCGATAAAGCAGCAGCACCAATCATAGCCGCATTATCTGTACAAAAAGGTAATGGGGCTAAATAAACATTAATAGATTTTTCGCCTGCTTTCTCCAAAATCATTTTTCTTAACCTTTTATTGGCTGCAACACCTCCAACAAGAATTATCTTATCAAGATTATTATCAAGTGTACATCTTATACTCCTTTCAACAAGTACTTCTGCTACTACATTCTCAAAACTTGCTGCAATATCACTAGAGGGTAATTTAATATTGTCATGATTTAATTTTTCAACTAATCTTAAAACTGCCGTTTTCAATCCACTAAAAGAAAAATCATAAGGATAATATCCCCCTTCAGGGTTTGAGACTCTTCCTTTTGGTAATTTAAATCTGTAAGGATCTCCAATAGAACCTATTTTCTCAATTTCAGGTCCTCCAGGATAATCTAATCCCAGTAATCTACCTACTTTATCAAAAGCTTCTCCTGCCGCATCATCATGAGATCTTCCCAAGCGCTTCATTGCCTTAGATTCAGAGACATGTATCAACTCTGTATGCCCTCCACTAACTAGCAATACCATATAAGGAGGAATAGGAGGATCTTGGGCAAGCAAAACTGAGCTTAGATGTCCTTCAAGATGATGGACCCCGATGAAAGGAAGATTATGAATTGCTGATAAAGTTCTTGCTGTTATAGATCCAACATTTAATGAACCGATTAATCCTGGAGAAACTGTTGCAGCAATTGCATCAATAGTATTAAAACCTTCTCCAGATTCCGTTAAAGCTTTTTGAAAAACAAATGGCAAAGTTTCTAAATGCTTTCTAGCTGCAATTTCAGGCACAACCCCACCCCATATAGCATGGTCAGGAATTTGAGAAGCAACAATATTTGAAAGTACAGATATTTTTCCTTCTTTTTTTAAGAGCACTGAAGCTGCAGTCTCGTCACAACTTGTTTCGAGTGCGAGAACTTTTTGCATTTTAATTATATTTTGTTCTAGTTTAGATAATAAATCAGCCCTTAATAAAGGGAAATATAAGGAATGCAACTTATGCGAGCTCTTTTTTCATTTATAACCTCTTTATCTATTCTCTTATCCTTTGTGCCAATTGCCGGGGCAGCAAAAGGATTAGCATTGAATCCTGAAAGAGCTAGCACAGAATATACTGCTTCAGGATTACAGCTATGTTCAGAAAATTCAAGATTTCTTGAACGAGCTAGTGAAGCTAAAACACCAAAAGATATAACCAGATTTAATCGATATAGCAAGGCTTCATGCGGGGATGATGGTTTACCTCATTTAGTAATAGGACCTCCATTAGAGCCATGGGGCGCTCTATTGAACAGAGGTCACGAAGGTGATATCCTTATTCCTGGAGTAATGTTTATTTACATAGCAGGTATTATTGGATGGTCAGGTAGAGAATATTTAATCGAATCTAAAAAGAATAAGAATCCATCTGAGAATGAAATAATAATAGATTTCAAATTAGCCAGGCGATGCTTAGCAAAAGGAGCTACATGGCCATTTTCTGCAAATAAGCAAGGTAGAAATGGGAGTCTTCGAGAGAAAGATGAAAACATCACTCTAAATGGTCCTAGATAATAATATTTAATTTAAATTAACTAAACTATTTCCTCTTAATCAAAATGCTAAAAATCTTCAAAACAAAATGGTTCAGATCCGCTCCAGTTGTGGCAGCGATATGGCTTTTAATAACTGCCTCAATAATAATAGAATTTAATAGATTTTTCCCTGACTTACTTTTCCATCCAATGTAGATAGTACATTTTATCTAAACCAAATTGTTTTTGAAAAGAACTTTTTCTAATTCTAAAACAGATTCTTCCAAATCATCATTAATAATACTTTGATCAAATTCAGTTATAGCTTCTAACTCAATTTTTGCTCTTTCTAGTCTTTTAGATATTGCAAGATCTTTTTCAGTACCTCTAAATCTTATTCTTCTTTCTAACTCTTCTAAGCTTGGTGGACTTATGAAAACTGAAAAAGAATCAGGATAATTTTGCTTGACTTGCCTTGCTCCTTCAAGTTCAATCTCTAACAGTACATTCTTACCTTCTTCAATCTTAGTTAAAATAATATTTTTAGGGGTTCCATATAAATTTCCAGCAAATTCTGCCCATTCAAGAAAATTATTTTTTTTAATATCTTCCTCAAATTTATTTTTAGTAATAAAGTAGTAATGAACACCTTCTGCTTCACCAGATCTTGGGCTTCTAGTAGTTGATGATACAGAGAGCCAAAATTCTTTATTCCTTTTAAGAAACTCTCTAATTAAAGTTCCTTTGCCTACTCCACTAGGTCCAGTTAATATGATGAGTTTCTTTCTTTTATCCATGAGAATCATTTGTTTAGGAAATTGGATTAATTAAAATTTGAGTTTTTCGATGAAATCACTCCCAGCACAGATAATGGACTTAACTTGCTTAAAAGCAGTTGTAAAAGATCTTAAACTTAACATTTTACCTTCAAGATTTGAAAAAGCTCAACAACCCGATCAAAATACTATTCAATTATGTTTTAGAAATATAAATTCAACATTTTGGATTGAGATAAGTTGGCAGCCTGAAATACCTAGAATCTACTTCATAAAGAAACCTTCCAATGTTGGGGCTAAAAGCACGTTATCAAAACAGTTGTCATATGGCTTAAGGTATATGGCTCTAACAATGATTGAGCAAAAAGGATTTGAACGTATCATCAAATTCTCCTTTGCCAAGAATCCATCTGGGGAACCATACAAATATCTTATAGTTGAGCTAATGGGAAGACATAGTAATTTAATTTTTTTAGATGAATTTCAGAAAATAATTGCCATAGGTAAACAAGTAAAGAATAATCAAACCAGATTTAGATGTCTTACAACAGGAGAAATATATGAACCACCTCCTTTTCTAAAAGGAGAAATTCCTAATATTAAAGAAAATTTTGAAGACTGGTATATGAAACTAAATATTGCCCCAAAAAGTTTTAAGCAATCTCTAATTAATACATATCAAGGTGTAAGTCCTGCTTTAGTAAAACAAATCATAGATAAATCTGAACTTGAACGTGATGATATTCAAGAAGAATATTTAAATGATATCTCCTTAAAAGATTTAAAGAATATATATAAAAGCTGGAAATTATGGATAAAAAGTTTGGAAAGCAATGAGTTCTGGTTTTTCTCTAAATCAAAAGAGGAATATTGCGTATGGGGATCTGAGAAAGAGGCAAAGATTAAAGGTAAACCAATTATCTATGAATTAGAAAAATATTATTATGATTTCACTATTTCAAAAAAGTTTTATCAGGCATTAACAAGTACAGAACTAAAAATACTTAAACAAATAAATTCAGAAATAAGAAATCTTAAATCCCAAAAATCTCTATATCAAAACTCCACAAATTTCATAGAACCTAAAGAGGAAGCAGATCAAATTTTATCTAAAGGTAAATTAACTAAAGAAGATATTAATTTATCTCAAAAATTATATAAGAAATCAAAGAAATTAAAAAGAGCAATAAATAAGATAGAGGAAAGAATAAATTTTTATGAATTAAGACTAAAAAAATTATATGATTATCAATTTGATTTAGAGAATATTGAATCTAATTATAAAAATGATGTTAAAACAAGTTTAATTTTAATTTCAGAAATAAGTCAAGAATTCAATGAAACCTTTGCTATAAAATCCCACAAAAAAAGACTTAGAAGAAATGAAACCAGAAGCAAACCTCTTGAAATCCTTAGCCCTTCAGGACTAACCATACAAATCGGTAGAAATTGTACTCAGAATGAATTACTATGTTTCAAACTCTCTAGAAAGGGAGACACTTGGTTTCATGCTCAGGAATGCCCAGGCAGCCATGTAATTCTTAAAACATCTTTAGCATTTGCTAACGAAGAAGATATTCAGACTTCTGCTGATATTGCTGCTTTTTTTAGCAAAGGGAAAGGTAATAATTTATTCCCTGTAACTTACACAAAAACAAAAAATTTAAATAAAATTTCTGGATTGCAACCAGGAACTGTATCGATAAAAGATGGACAAATCATCTGGGGGAAACCTGCAAGAGGAGAAGATTACATAAAGAAGAATGCTAAAGTTTATAATTCTGAAGTATTATAATAAAAAATTTCTTAAAAATGTACGACTTTCTGCTTGGCAGTCATGAATTTCTTGGGAACCATTCATTCCCTGAATTTTTAGTTGGATATATATTCGGAGCTGCACTAATAATTGGAGCCCCAACTGTTTTTTTATTACTTGCTTTTATAAGTGCATTAATGAAAACGAATGGGAAAATGGGAGGATATAGAGAATATGAGATATATGGAGAATCTTCTTTAAATGATTGTCCTCCATTTCTTTTACCTGATCCAACTAACAACAAATCCAAGAAATCCTAATTGGAATAACTAATTTTTAGTAATTACACTTTAATCTACTCAAAGCCCTGAAAAATATTAATCACAATAAAAATATTCTAGACCTTTCATCAGAAAACTTCTCAGTAGAACAAAAAGATGAATTTAGAGAAGATTCTTTAGGGCTGATGTCCATATTTGATCACTTAGAAGAGCTTAGGCAAAGAATTATCAAATCAATAATAGTAGTTTGTACTTCGATTATTTTAAGTTTTTTATTTATAAAACCTTTAGTTTCTTTCCTTGAGATACCAGCTAAATCAATTACTCTTGTTCAATTATCACCTGGTGAATTCTTATTTGTTTCTTTGAAAATTGCAGGATATTCAGGTTTGATTTTTTCTTTACCCTATATTATTTCTCAAATAATATTCTTTATATCACCTGGATTAACTAATAAAGAAAAGAAACTCATTTTACCAGCAACTCTAGGTTCAGGAGTATTATTTTTTGTCGGTCTTTTCTTTTCTTGGTGGGTGTTAATTCCTGCAGCAATAAACTTTTTTATTAGATTTGGAGAAGATGTAGTTCAATCTGCCTGGTCAATAGAAAGGTACTTTGATTTTGTCCTTTTATTAATGTCAAGCACAGCGCTTGCTTTTCAATTACCGGTCTTACAATTTATTTTAGGAACTCTTGGCATAATTACTGCTGAAAAGATGACAAATAATTGGAGACCCGTTGTTATTTTTGCAGCTATTTTATCAGCGATACTAACTCCATCTACTGATCCTTTAACTATGACATTGCTAACTATTTCATTAATAATTTTATTTTTTATAGGAATATTACTTATAAAAACTTCAAAAATATTATTCAAAGTAGAAACTCCTTCATCTTTTCATCAATAACCATCTGAAGAGTTATAGCTCTTCCAACTCTTGGTTTTGATTTCTCGTGATTAAGCCAATTTCTAACTTGATAAGCTAGTCCCCCTCTATTAATAATTTCAATTATATGAGCCAAAGAATTCATATATTCCTCCTCTGTTAAAGGAAAAGATTTTTGTTCAAGATAACCCCACATCATTTGCAGATAAATAAAACCCCCTCTTCTAAATAATCGCAATTGATAAGAGACCAACCATCTTTTTCGAAGGCAATCAACCACCTCATCTACTGAAATAGGCTGAGAAATTTGGTGCTGGTGCAAGTGATTGTCTATATTAAACTTTGAAATGATATTAAATCTATTGCAATTATCTAACTATAACTGCACAAATAGAGTCATAATTAGAACATAATGAGCAGCCTTAACGTTTCAAATGACACAAATAACTTCAAATGATGTTCCCTCGATGGGAAGAAGGCAGTTCATGAATCTACTTACGTTTGGAACTGCCACAGGTGTTGCTTTAGGTGCTTTATATCCAGTAGCAAATTATTTCATGCCATTGAGGGCAGGAGGAGGTGGAGGTGGTACCACTGCTAAAGATGAATTAGGTAATGGTGTTACAGCTACAGGATGGTTGGCATCTCATCAACCTGGAGATAGAAGTCTTGTACAAGGTCTAAAAGGAGATCCTACTTATTTAATTGTCGAAAAAGAAGGAGATATTGGCAACTTTGGATTAAATGCAATTTGTACACATCTTGGATGTGTGGTTCCTTGGAACAGCGGATCAAATAAATTCATGTGTCCATGCCATGGAAGTCAATATGATGCTAATGGGAAAGTAGTTCGAGGTCCTGCACCTTTATCACTAGCTCTTACACATATTGAGATTCAAGATGATGATGTCTTAGTAAAACAATGGACCGAAACAGATTTCAGAACTGACCTTAAACCATGGTGGACTTAATTTTTGAAAAACATTATGACAAATTTTAATTCTCTAAATAATCTCATGAAAAGAAATTTTTTCAAACTTATTTCCTTAATCATAGTTCTTGGTTTTATATGTTTATCACCTTCTCCTGGATTCACCTATCCTTTCTGGGCTCAACAAAATTATGAAAATCCTAGAGAAGCTACTGGAAAAATAGTTTGTGCAAATTGCCACCTTGCAAAAATGCCTACAATAGCTGAGGTACCACAGTCAGTTGGTGCTGATAGTGTTTTTAAGGCTGTTGTCAAAATCCCATATAAAGATGGAACACAAGAAATCGGAGCAGATGGCAGTAAAGTCCCACTTCAAGTAGGAGCTGTTGTTATGCTCCCTGACGGATTTAAACTCGCACCTCAAGACAGATGGACTGATGAGATAAAAGAAGAAACTCAGGGTGTTTATTTTTCTCAATACAGCGAAGATAAAGATAATATTGTTATTGTTGGTCCACTACCAGGCGACCAAAACAAAGAAATTGTTTTCCCAGTTTTATCTCCAGATCCTATAGCAGATAAGCAATACCACTTTGGTAAATATTCCATTCATGTTGGAGCTAATAGAGGTAGAGGTCAGGTTTATCCTACTGGAGAAAAAAGCAATAATACTATTTTCTCAGCCCCTGTTAGCGGTACAATAAGTTCAATTGATGTTACTGAAGAAGGTAATTTTGATATAACTTTTAATAGTAAAGAAGGAGAGAGTCAGACTGAAACAGTTCCTATTGGTTCAGAAATAATAGTAGAAGTTGGACAAGAAATAGAAGCTGGCTCTCCATTAACTACTGATCCAAATGTAGGAGGATTTGGTCAACTAGATACCGAAGTTGTACTTCAAAGCCCAGCTAATATTATCGGTTTATTGGTATTTTTTGCAGGAGTAGGTTTAACTCAAATTTTACTAGTCCTTAAGAAAAAACAAGTTGAAAAAGTACAAGCAGCAGAAGGTATTTAAATTATAAGAAGCCAAAAAACATAAACCTCAAATGTTTCTTACATTTTCTTCTCCAGGTGAAGTTCTATTTGATTTTGGTATTTTCTCTATAAAATGGTATGGATTTCTAATAGGAATTAGCCTTTTAATTGGATTAAATATTTCTAGAAAGCTTGCTCTTATTAATAAGATCAATCCTAACCTTGTTAATGATTTTTTACCTATTTTTATTATAATTTCTCTGATTGGAGCAAGAATTTATTATGTGATATTTCAATGGAGTAATTACTCTGGGAACAACTTTTATAGCAAATATTTAATTTTTAATTATGAATTTACAATTCCAAGATTTATAGAAATATGGAATGGTGGAATAGCTATTCATGGAGCATTATTAGCAGGCAGTATATATACGATTCATTTTTGCAAAAAAAATAAAATTTTTATTAAAAAATTTTTTGATATTTTAATTCCATCTGTAATCCTTGGGCAAGCAATAGGAAGATGGGGTAATTTTTTTAATAATGAAGCTTTTGGAAATCCAACTGATCTTCCTTGGAAGCTTTTTATTCCTTTTCAAAAAAGACCTTTGGAGTATTTAAATTTTGAATTTTTTCATCCTACTTTCCTATACGAATCAATCTGGAATTTTATTATATTCTTAATATTAATTTCCTTAATCAATCTTGCAAATAAAAAAAGGATAGATCTTATTCCAGGATATATAACATTCTTATATCTAATATTGTACAGTTTCGGAAGATTTTATATTGAGAGTCTAAGAACTGATCCTTTATGCATAGGAGCCTTAGCACCATCGTGTGAAGGTGGAATAAGGGTGGCTCAATTTATAAGCATTTTATTATTTTCTTCTGGGATATTTGGAATACTTTTTATTTCTCGAAATTCCAAGAAAAAATCTTTATTGCAAAAAAGAAAATGATAAATCCAATAGTTTTTGTAGGAGCTGGTCCAGGAGCAACAGATCTTCTTACAGTACGTGCATTAAGGAAAATTCAAAATGCGGAAGTTCTCTTATGGACGGATTCACTAATTTCTCCAGAAATAGCTGAATTAGCATCACAGAGCTGCGAAAAAATTAAGACAAGTCATTTAACCCTAGAAAAAATAAGTTCTCTATTAATATCCAAATATAAATCAGGGAAAAAAATCGTAAGGCTTCATGATGGAGATCCATGCTTGTTTGGCGCAATATCAGAACAAATCAAAATACTATCCAATGAGAATATTCCTGTGGAAGTAGTGCCTGGCATTAGTGCTTATCAAGCTGCAGCTGCGATAAACAAAACTGAACTGACAATTCCAGGTTTGACGCAAACAATAATACTAAGCCGAGCGCCTGGCAGAACAGGTACACCTTCAAATGAATCACTAGAAAAACTTGCCTCAATAGGTTCTTCAATATGTTTATATTTAAGTGCAAGGCATGTAGAAGATGCTCAAAAGTCTTTATTAAAATACTATCCCGCAGATACTCCTGTTATTGTTGGCTTTAGAGTCTCATGGGAAGATGGATGGACTCAAATAATTGAATTAAAGGATATGCAGTCATTTTCAAAAGAAAAAAATCTAATTCGAACGACAATTTATATTATAAGTCCTGCAATAAGACCAAATTCAGGTAGATCTAATCTTTATAATCCCGAATACAGACATCTCTTCAGAAATAATTAGTTTTTAAATAAAAAATTCAAATATGAGAATAATATTATTAATTTTTTTTAGTGGCTATTAATTAGTATAATTAAAAAAAAAATCAACAGTGAAAAATATTAACCCTAGTTTTTTTGAATTAAAAGGTGAGAAATTGAAGTCAAATTCTGGAGCTCATAAAGTTGGTTGTTTTATAAAGGAAGCACGTCAAGGAAGAAATGAATCTACTGAGAAATTAGCAAAAGAACTAAAAATTGGAGAAGGTCAATTAATTGCTATAGAGAATGGAAGAACTGACCTACTTCCAGAAAAAGTTTTTGTAAGAGCTATGATTAGAAGGATTTCAGAAAAATTAGGATTAGACACTGAATATATAATGGAAGAATTGGAATCCAATAATGAAGAAATAAAAATTAAACAGGGAACAAATAAATTAAAAAATAGAAAATTTCTCTCCAAATCAGAAATGAGTGTTTTTTTTAATATTATTATTATTCTTTCAGGCGCTATGGGTTTAGTAATATCATTTCTAATATTTGATATAGATTACAAAGAGAAAATCGAATTAAAAAGAGTAAGTTGAATATAATATAATAACTATTTTACTATTAAATCTTTCCCTGTAATTTCTTTAACAACTTCAGCGCAGTTTCTTAGATTCCATTTTTCAAGACTAATTTCACTATTAGAGTCATTAGAAATAAGTTCTATAAATATATTTTCATCTAAAATTTCAACTTTTAAATTATCAATCTTTGATTCCGGTCTTTTATTTATTGCTGCCGAAAGTCTTAATAATAAAGACATTTGAGAAACTATTATTTTTTGTGATTGATTGTTAATTTCTTGCCATGCTTCATGCCGTTTTTTGGGAAGACTTTTCCTGTGATATCTAGCAATTGCTGCGATCATTAAATGTTCTGATTGCGAATAGCCTAATAACTCCCCATGTCTGATTAAATACCAAGAGTGCTTATGATAAGAGCTAATATTTATGTGATTTCCGCATTTATGTAACATGGCAGCTGCCCATAATAATTCTTTCCCTTCTCCAGAGTCTGAATGCAATATTCCATAACTTCTTTCATATAATAATAATGAAAAGTCGGCTATTATTTCAGATCTTTGCTTATTTACTTTAAATCTATTTAATTGATGAAGGATTGTTCTTGATCTTATATCTCCTTGAATACTAAATCTATTTTCTAAAAGACCATTCCTAAGCATCCAATCAACTATTAGACCTTCCCTTAAAGCTCTTTCGCAAAGAATAATTTCAGAAGATCCTATCATTTCCATCACTGAATTTAATATCAAGGCCCCTGGGACAATAATTTCAGACCTTCTATCACTTAATGGCGTAAGCTTCTTTCTTTGTAAGGGTGAAAATTTAAGGATTTTATTAATAAAAATATTTAATTTCTTTTTACTAATCTTATATCCATGCAATTTTGTCTTGTTTTTACCTTCTTCATTTGCAATTAAAGCCCCTATAGCTAGAGCAGTTCCACTTGTTGCAACACAAATTGGATAATCTCCAGGAGTAATTCTTCCAAGTATCTTATTAACAGCAGGTTCTAAAGAACCCTTAATAAAAGTTTTTAAGAACTCTACTCTCTTAGAGGGTAAAGGGTCAGTATGCATAAAATCTCTTTTAATTCTAACCGCTCCAACTCTTGTACTTGTTAAAGCCCTAGCTTCTCTATCATTAGCAAGAATTAATTCAGTTGATCCACCACCAATATCAATTATCAAATGGTCTTTATCTTCAAAAGGCATCCCTGACAATACTCCTAAATAAATCAGCCTAGCTTCTTCAATACCACTAATTAATTCAATATTTATTTCTAATTCTTCGGAGACTTTATCGATAAAGCTTCTCCCATTAGGAGCCTCTCTAACAGCACTAGTAGCTGAAGCAATTAATTGTTCAACTTTATAACTCGTTGAATATTCTTTAAATCTTTTTAAAACTTCTATGACTCTTTGCATTGAAACACTTGTCAGATTTCCATTCTCATCCTTTTCTCCTAGACGAGTAGTTACTTTTTCAGTGAATTCAATAGAAAAAGTTTTCAATTGAAAATTTATTTTTGCTATTAGTAGATGAGTTGAATTTGTCCCAATATCAATTGCAGCAATATATTTTAATCCATCAGAAATTTTATCTTTAGTAATTCCAAGGCTGCTATTTTTTTGACCTGTTAAAGATTTCTTTGATAAAGACATATAATTAAATCAAATAATTTCTTACTTCTTGAACAGACTAGTAAGAAGATCCAAAATTTTCAAATAAATTTCAGTGCATTTACATTCATTCTTAAATTATTTAAACCCATGGATTCAACTTTTTAGATGGAATAAGCCCACTGGAAGATTAATTTTACTTATCCCTGCAGCATGGAGTTTGTGGCTTAGCCCAAGTTCTCCTCCTTCTATAAAAATGTTTATTATGATTATATTAGGAGGAATTTCAATTAGTGCTGCGGGTTGTATTATTAATGATTTATGGGATCAGAATATTGATAGAAAAGTAGCAAGAACGTCTAAGAGACCTTTAGTCATAAAATCTATTTCCCAGAAAAACGCCATAATATCATTGATTTTTTTTCTGATTTTAAGCTTATTAATTGCTTCTAATCTTCCTAATGGCAATCAAAATCTAATTTTAAAATTATCATTTATTTTATTACCTTTTATAGTTTTATATCCAACAGCCAAAAGATGGTTTCAATATCCTCAAATTTTACTTTCTTTTTGTTGGGGCTTCTGTGTACTAATACCATGGGCAGCTCAGGAAGGAGATTTAAAAGGAGTTAGTTTATTTACCTGTTGGTTGGCAACTTGTTTATGGACATTTGGATTTGATACTGTTTATGCTATTGCTGACAGGGAAGATGATAAAAAAATAGGAATAAATAGTAGTGCTATTAGCTTAAAAACAAATACTTTTAAAGTTGTTTCAGTATCCTATTCACTAACAATCCTACTAATGGGTATCAGTTGCTATTTTTCAGGCATATCAATTATCTTTTGGCCTCTATTAATCTTAATATTCTTTATTATGCAATATGAAGTTAGAGTATTAGAAAAGAAATTAAATAAAGTAAAACAAATTTCTATTCATTTTAGGAACCAATCTTTATTAGGGACTTTATTGCTATTATCAATAATCTTAGGAAAGATACTTTATATAAATTTGTAAATTATCAAATGAAAAAGACATCCCATTTCAAAAAGATCAAAATTATCGCTAGCAGTTCTTCAATTAAAGATAAAAATATATTTTTAGAAGGAATAAATGTTCTTAATAGAATAGGATTTGTACCTGAAGAGAATAATATTCTTAATAGAAATTGGAATGATTTTGCTGGGGATGATCAATCAAGATTTAAAGAACTTCAAGATTCAGCTGAATATCCTATAACTATTTTTGCTAAAGGAGGTTGGGGATCGGCAAGATTACTCCATAATGAATTAACTAAAAATAATGGTTACATTATTGGATTCTCTGATGCCACATCTATACTTTGGGCAAAATTAAATTCTGGCGAGAAAGGATGTATTCATGGTCCTATGTTAATGAATCTTCCATCTGAACCCTCATGGAGCATAAACAGATTAAAGTCTTTATTGCTTCATAAAAAAGTAGAAGATCTTAAAGGCAGAACATTATTTAAAGGGAAAGCCCATGGGAAGCTAATAGTGGGGAACTTAACTGTGGCAACACATCTAATTGGAACAAGATTCTTCCCATCCACAAAAGAAGCTATTCTCATTCTCGAAGATATCAATGAACCATCTTACAAAATAGATCGCATGCTTACCCAATGGAAACTTGCCGGAGCATTTAATAAGCTGGCGGGTATAGGCTTTGGAAATTTTTCTTTTACCGATGAAACAAATGAAGATCAAAGAATAAAAATTGAAGAGGTTTTAATTGAAAAATCTAAGGAATTAGGGATACCAGCAATTGCTGATCTACCTGTAGGGCATAAACCTGGTAATGCTAGTCTTCCTCTAGGATCAATAGCAGAGATTAATGGATATAAAGGGACTCTTAAAATTAAAACCTTAATTTAAGAATTACTTCTGCAAACTTCAAATCAATTGGATTTGTTACTTTCAAATTAGTTGAATCACTTTCTAAGATTTTTACTTCCCAGTTTAAACGCTCAAATAATGAGGCATCATCAGTCACTTCCCATTTGTTAATTTTTGCTATTTCATGAGCTTTTTTAAGTTTATCCACTCGAAAGCCTTGTGGAGTTTGTGCAGCCCAAAGAGAAGATCTGTTAGGAGTATCAATAATGACTTTTTTACTATCTACAACTTTTATAGTATCTACAACTGGATTAGCAGCTACAACACTATTACCTTTTAAAAGTTCTTCAGAACATAAATCAAAAAGATCAGGATCTATAAGACATCTTGCTCCATCATGAATTAAGACATGACTTGCTTCAGGGGGCAATGCATCAATTCCATTTTTTACTGATTCTTGTCTTGTTTCTCCGCCTTCAATCCATTTAATTAATTTTATATTGCTTGATATTGCTTTCATCAATTCTTTTCTATCATTCCTTTGACTTATAATTCCAATCCAATCTATTGAATATGAATTAAGTGCAGCCTGTAAAGTCCAATAAATAATAGGTCTACCTAACAGAGGCAGAAGAAGTTTGTTTTTACCTGCGCCCATTCTTCTTCCACTCCCTGCAGCAGGAATTAATAAATGCAATTTAACCTCTCAAAAACCAATTATAGATGTAAATTATACTACCTCAGGGATAAATATATTCGTAAATTAGATATGCAATAAATATATAAAAAGATTGATCATAATATTTAATTTAGAGTATTAATATAAATAAAAAATTTTTAAACTTTTTCTTAAAATAATAAATCTAAACTTAATTCAATTAAATATTTGTAAGTTGAAATTTATGACTTTAATTAATTTGGAGAGTAAACAGGGTAAGCATAAAAGGTAGCATATCAAGAACAACAGAAGAATTATGAAGTCTAATTTACTAAAAGGTAAGACTGCTTTAGTTACCGGAGCAAGTAGAGGGATTGGACAGGCTATAGCAGTCTCACTTAGTCAAATTGGAGCAGAAATTATTGTTAATTACTCTTCCTCTCAAGAGAAAGCCAATCAAGTAGTAAATAAAATTCAAGCATTGGGAGGATCTGCTTATTCAATCAAATCAGATATTTCAAACGAACATTCTGTTAATAATATGATTTCAGAAGCAATAGATAAAAGTGGAACAATAGATATTCTTATTAATAATGCGGGAATAACTAAAGATGGTTTGTTAATGAGGATGAAAACAGAGAATTGGGATGATGTAATTAATCTAAATCTTAAAGGAGTCTTCCTATGTACAAGAGCTGTTTCTAAATTCATGCTAAAGCAAAAAAGTGGAAGAATAATAAATATCACCTCAGTAGTTGGTATTTTTGGTAATGCAGGGCAAGCTAATTACTCTGCATCAAAAGCAGGTGTTATAGGTTTTACCAAAAGTGCGGCAAAGGAGTTTGCCTCTAGAGGAATAACTGTAAATGCAGTTGCTCCAGGTTTCATTGAAACAGACATGACAAAAAGCTTAAATTATGAACCTATAATCGCTCAGATCCCATTAGGAAAACTTGGAAGTGTTAATGATATATCTGGAGTTGTTGATTTTCTTGCCTCAGATCCAGCCGCTGCATATATTACTGGTCAAACAATAAGAGTTGATGGTGGAATGGGAATGTAATTCAAAGACAACTAGCTCTTAAGAGGTTGTCCCAACTCTTCTCTTAATCTTCTAATCCTTTGAAGTAACTTTAATCTTCTACTTCTAGCGGTAAGGGTTAAGAAAAATCTTAAAGGGAAATATATAATTGTCATGGAAATTACTAATCCAGTCATTAAAACAAAGAATAAATTTCCAGGGTCATTCATGTTTTAATAATAAGATCTTTTCTACAGCTTAGGAAGATCTGGTTTAAATTAAATTCGGCTTTCCCCACTTCAAGCAAGATGCACTTCATCAACTAATTGTGGGAAATTTAAAGAATATAGTTTTAAAAAATGACGAACCAGATCAAATTTTCTGATGAATCTAGAGCGGCTCTTGAAAGAGGGGTAAATTCTGTAGCAGATGCCGTAAAGGTAACTATCGGTCCAAAAGCTAGAAATGTAGTTCTAGAAAGAAAATTTGGAACCCCTGAAATAGTTAGAGATGGTGCAACTGTTGCCAAAGAAATAGAGCTGGAAAATCCATTTGAAAATTTGGGAGCCAAATTAATAGAGGAAGTCGCGTCAAAGACAAAAGATCAAGCAGGAGATGGGACAACAACAGCAACAATCCTTGCACAAGCAATGGTTATTGAAGGATTAAGAAATACAGCTGCAGGTGCTAGTCCCATTGAATTAAAGAAAGGAATGGACAAGACCATCAAAATAGTAGTGGAAGAATTATCTAAAAAATCAAAAGAGATAAGCCCTAAAGAATTAAAAAATGTAGCCACAGTTAGTGCTGGTGGTGATTTAGAAATCGGAGAAATAATTGACAAAGCAATGCAAATAGTTTCTTCTGATGGTGTAATTACAGTTGAAGAGTCTCAATCTCTTCAAACAGAATTAGAAATCACAGAGGGTATGTCTTTTGATAGAGGTTTCACTTCACCTTATTTTGTTACTGACCAGGAAAGGCAGATTTGTGAATTTGAAAATCCTAAAATATTACTAACGGATCAGAAAATCTCTGTCGTATCTAGTCTTATAACTTTGTTAGAAGAGATTCAAAAGAGTGGCTCACCTTTGCTAATTCTTGCTGAAGAAGTGGAAGGAGAAGCATTAGCGACTCTAGTTGTAAATAAAAATAGAGGTGTTTTAAACGTTGCAGCAGTAAGAGCCCCTTCCTTCGGAGACAGAAGAAAGGCAACGCTAGAAGATATTGCTGTCTTAACAGGTGGAACAGTAATAACTGAAGATAAATCAATGTCTCTTGAAAAAATCTCAATTAATGATCTTGGTTCAGCGAGAAAAGTTACAATCGCCAAAGATAAAACAACAATCGTTGCTTTTGAAAGTGAAAAGTCAAAAGTTAAAGAAAGAGTTAATGAGATAAAAAGAGAACTTGCTAATACAGATTCAGAATATGATCAAGAAAAATTAAATGAAAGAATCGCAAAATTATCTGGAGGTGTTGCCGTTATAAAGGTTGGGGCAGCTACGGAGACTGAACTTAAGCATAAAAAATTAAAAATTGAAGATGCTTTAAATGCAACAAAAGCTGCTGTTGAGGAAGGTATCGTTCCAGGAGGTGGGGCTACATTAATTTCAATATCACAAGATTTGAATAAATATAAAAATGCTTTTCAAGGAGATCAATTAACTGGGCTAATGATTATTCAAAAAGCTTTATGTGCTCCTGCAAGACAAATTGCAAATAATTCAGGAGAAAATGGAGATATTGTTGTTGAAGAAATAATGAAAAGTGGAAAAGGATTTAATGCAAGTACTGGAGTATATGAAAATCTTCTTCAAACTGGAATTATTGATCCAACAAAAGTGCTTAGACTTGGATTATTAGATTCTGTTTCTATAGCATCAATGCTTATAACTACTGAAGTTGTTGTTTCAGAAATCCCTGAGGAAGAGAGTCAACCCCAAGGAGGAGATCCCATGGGTGGAATGGGTGGAATGGGTGGAATGGGAATGCCTGGAATGGG
>CETG01184909.1_pt1 | contig 16717 bp, 15 predicted proteins | sample 361471 | NCBI WGS metagenome assembly CETG01 (sample SAMEA2622696, study PRJEB7988) | marine metagenome | isolation source: saline water (ENVO:00002010), including | reverse complement strand
TTACTACCAGTTAAATAAGCTTTTAGCTAATGTATAAAAAGAGATACGTTTTAGTCCTTTTGTGATTAAGGTAGAAAAAATTAAGAAGAAGAAAAAAGATGAAAAAAAGCAAACCGTTTGCTTAGCTAACGGTTTGGAAGTATCTAAATTTGAAGAATTTAAAAAAGGTAGCAATTTTTTAAAAGAGCCACTTGCCAGCGAACTAAAAAATAAAAGTGATCATTTTTCCAATGATGCAGTCCAATTACTTAAGTTTCATGGAAGTTATCAGCAAGATGATAGAGAGAATAGAAAACCTGGAGCAAAAGATTGGCAAATGATGCTCAGATTAAGAAGTCCAGGTGGAGAAATACCTGGAAAACTTTTTGTCTCATTAGATGATTTATCTAATAAATTAGGGAATGGTACTTTAAGAGCCACAACAAGACAAGCATTTCAAATGCATGGGATAAGAAAAGACAAACTAAAAAAAGTAATTAATACTATTGTTAATTCAATGGGTAATACTTTGGCCGCTTGCGGAGATATTAATAGAAATGTAATGGCTCCAGCCGCGCCCTTTGAGACCCCAGAATATACTGTAGCCAGAAGTCTTGCAGTACAAGTAGCAGACTTATTAACTCCCGTAGCGGCACAAGGTACATTTCTTGAATTATGGGCAGACGGTGATCTTAGCTATAAAATAAAGCCTGATAAGGAAGTAAAATCTAAACGCAAATTACAATATAAAGAACAAGTATATAGTGGTATCAAAGACGAACCCCTTTATGGATCAACATATTTACCTAGAAAATTTAAATGTGCAGTTACTGTCCCAGGAGATAATTCTGTAGATTTACTTACCAATGATATAGGGATTGTGGCATTCACTTCTAAGGAAGGCGATCTTGAGGGTTGTAATTTTTATATTGGAGGAGGTATGGGAAGAACCCATAATAATGAAGAAACTTTTGCAAGGATTGCTGACCCACTGGGTTATGTAGAAACTGAAGAAGTATTCGAATTAATAAATAGTATTGTTGCAATTCAAAGAGATTATGGTGATAGGAAATCTAGAAAGAATGCTCGAATGAAATATCTTCTTCATGACAAAGGCATTAAATGGTTTAAAAAGACATTAAATGATAAATATTTCCAAAAAAAGATCAGCCCATTAAGAAAAGAACCAGAGAATAAACTTATTGATTATTTAGGATGGCAAAAACAAAATGACTATTTTTGGTTTGTAGGTTTACCTTTATTATCAGGCAGGTTAAAAGGAGATAAAAAAGTAGTTATTAGGGAATTAGTAGAAAAATACAACCTAAATCTAAGAATCACTCCTAACCAAGATATCTTACTAACAGATATACCAAACAATAAGAAGAAAAGTATTCAAAAAACATTAGATAAGGTCGGGTACTCAAGACTCGATGAAATTAATGAGATTGAAAAACATGCTTTAGCATGCCCTGCATTACCTCTATGTGGTTTAGCGATGACTGAAGCGGAGAGAATTTTACCTGAAATACTCAAAAGAATCGATATTTTACTTAAAGATCTTAGTATTGAGAAAACAATTTTATTTAGAATGACTGGATGTCCTAACGGATGTTCAAGACCATATATGGCTGAGTTGGCTTTAGTTGGAAGTGGACTTAATAAATACCAATTATGGTTAGGTGGATCAAAAAATCTTCAGAGATTAGCAAAACCATATTTACAAAGAATGGCTTTAGAAGATCTAGAAATCACTTTAAAACCTTTATTCATAGAATGGAAAGAAAAATCCCCTCAAAGTGATTTTGGAGATTTTGTTTATATCAATGGAGAATTAAATACACTTAATCTATTAAATAAATAATTTTTTCTAAACCTTACCGTAAATTGCATTACTCTTATTACTTCTCCAGGCCCATAATTGATCACCGTAACTAAAATGCCACCATTCATTTGGATGCTGTACAAATCCAAATTTAAGCATAATTTGTTGTAGTATTTTTCTTCTTTGGTGGCAGTCTTTTTCTTTTTTATTAGTTCTTTTTTTATAAAAATCTGGGCTCGCACTATCATCCATCTGATCAATATCGCAACCCATATCAAAAAAGTTTCCATTTTCATCTCCAAATGTAATGTCTAATGCTGCACCTGTTGAATGTGGAGGAGGAGTATTAATACTTGAAGATGGGAAAGCCCAGAATTTTTCAACTTTCTTAATTATATCTGGATAAGAATTTATTAGTTCTCGAGAAAAATTTAATCCATTTTTTTTACATTCGTTATCACAAGCATAATAAAACATGTATTCCTGAACCTCCAATGGGCGCCAACTATCATAGATAAGGAAGTAATAATCACTATAATTTGATCTTAAATATTTATTGGCTTCTAATAGTCTTAATAGAACACCTTCTCTTAAATTCCAAAAACCTTTTTTATTACTATATGGCGCTCCTAATTTGAAATATGGATGAGGTTCAACAAACTTAAGATCTTTTGGTATTGATACAAGTCGCTCTTTATTATCTACTATTGGAATATTTTGCCAAGGTTTCAATTCTATTATTCGTTATTAATTTATAATTACATAAATATCTAAATATTCAAGCTGAAATTAATTTAAAAAATCATGTACAAATTTATTATTATCCTTTTCAAATAAAACTTTTTTAAGAATAATATTTTTCTCTAATAAAGGATCATTTAAAAGAATATTCATAGCTTCTTTACGAGCACTTTCAATTAGTAATTTATGGCTTGGTAAGTTATTAAGAATAAAGTCTGGTATACCAGATTGTTTATAACCTAAAATTTGTCCTGGGCCCCTCAATTCTAAATCTTTTTCAGCAATGTAAAATCCATCGTTGGAACTTTGCATAACTTCTAATCTTTTATTTACAGACTCATTATTTTCACTTGTAACTAGATAACAAAATGATCTATATGAATCTCTTCCCACTCTTCCTCTCAATTGATGAAGTTGAGATAAACCAAATCGTTCGGAATTATAAATAATCATTATTGAGGCATTAGGAACATCTATACCTACTTCTATTACTGTAGTTGAAACTAATATATTAATTTTATTTTTAATAAATAAATCAATGATATTATTTTTCTCTTCAGAATTAAGTTTGCCATGCAAAATGCCTAATTGAAATTGATTAAAAATTTCTTCAGATAAGTATTTATATGTATTATTTATTGAGTTTAAATTTAGTTTTTCTGATTCTTCGATTAGGGGTAATATCACATAGGCTTGCTTCCCTTTTTTAATTTCTTTTTCTACGATCTTAAATAATTCAGATAAATTATTCTCTTTTATTATTTTTGTTTTTACAGGAATTCTTCCTGGTGGAAGCTCATCAATTTTACTAACATCTAAATCTCCATAAATTGACAATGCAAGTGTTCTTGGAATTGGAGTTGCTGTCATTGAGAGTAAATGTGTATTATCTCCCTTTCTTAAAAGACGATTCCTTTGACTAACACCAAATCGATGCTGTTCGTCAATAACGACTAAACCCAGAGAATTAAAAATGACTTTATCTTCAAATAATGCGTGTGTTCCAACTAAGATATTAATTTCACCCGTAGATAATTCCTTTAAGATTCTTCTCCTCTTTTTCTGCGTAGTGTTCCCAGTCAATAATTCAACAGAGACAAAAAGTGGCGTTAAATTTTTAATTAAATTTTGATAATGCTGTACGGCTAAAACTTCAGTTGGAACCATTATTGCCCCCTGAAATCCATTCTCCACTATAAATAAAAGAGATGCTATAGCTACAATAGTTTTTCCACTACCTACATCGCCCTGTAATAATCTAGACATAGGACTAGAGCCTTTCAAATCAACCTTTATTTCCTCTAAAACTCTTATCTGTGATTTTGTAAGACAAAAAGGAATATTATTAAGAAATTGCTTAAGATACGATTTTTTTTCTTTAATATGATCTCGCAAAACAATTGATTGTCTTTTGTTTTTTTTAATTAGAAACTTTATTTGTAAAAGTAGTAATTCGTCAAAGAGGAGTCTCTTTTTTGATTCTTTAAGTGAGAATTGATCCTTCGGTAAATGAATATTAATTAATGCTTCATTAATTGAAAATAAAGATAATGAATCAAGTTGTTTTGAACTTAAAATATCAGGATATTGATTTGAACAGACTAAAATACGTTTCATGATTTTTATATACCTTAAATTAGATATAGAGTCTGTAAGAGAATAAATGGGTAAAATTTTTCCAGAAAAGTTAAGGTTATTTTCGTTGGTATTTAGAATTTCTATTTGGGGATCAACAAAAGATCTTCCATATTCTGTCATCTTAACTTTTCCAGATACAGCTAACTTAATACCTAACTTAAATTTATTTTTTTGAGTAGAGAAAAAGGAATATGATGAAAATCTCTTCCCTAAAAAGAATTTTGTTATTTTTATTGAACCAGTTTCGTCACTTAAGGTTATATTCATAATTGATAAATAAGACTTTTTTTTACTCCTATACATATAAAATTTCTTTATGTTACCTGTGCAGGTATATATAGCTTCGGGTTTAAGGTTTATTATTTTTTCTTTATTTGAATAATCTAAATAAGTTCGAGGAAAATATTTAATTAGGTCTTTAATATTAAACAATCCTAATTTATTTAAATTATCTTGGTAAATTTTACCAATTCCATTTATTTCCGATAATTCTGATGAGATTTTTAATGAAGTACCCTTTAGCTTTTGTTCAAAATAATAATTTTTATTTGATTTATTTTCTTTATCCTCTTTATTTTCTATAGATTTACTTAATTTAAAAAGTATTTTCCTTGTATCAACTATTAGTCTTTTTCTTTGACTAATATTTAAAATATTATATTCTTTATATTTAGTACAAAAATAATTAAATCTTTCAATATATTCCTTTTGTAGTTTTAAATGATCTAAATTTTCGAGTGATTCAAATAAATATTCATTAAAATATTTTTCTTTCCCTAATAAATTGTTAAATTCTGATTCTGATTCTAATGTTAAAGACTTTTGTAATGGTCTAATCCAACCTTTTATATATTCAAAATGTGAATCGCTAAAATCCAATTTAAAATAAAATTAATTTTTATACATCTTATAAATATCATAATTAGAAATAATTCTCTTGTTACTCCAGTACTGCTCTTTTTTAATTAATATTTTTAATAAATCTCTTAATTTTGAAATTTTATTCCTCAGAATATTTAGTTTTATATTATTAAATTCTAACTCTATTGGACTTATACAAAAAAGATAGATTTTTGAGAGATTTAGATTTTTTAAAAAATCATTATTATATATAAATTCATAAGATAATAAATCAAAAAGTATAATATATGGTTTTGGATTTGTAGTTAAGAAATTATTATCGAACAAATATTTCACTAAATTCTCAGGAACTATTTGCTTAGCAAAAATATTTTTAAATATTTTTTGATTTATTTCAATAGATATTTTTCTTAGTTGTGAATTTAATCCAATGTCAATACCATCTGACCATTTAAGAATATTAGACAAGTGATTTTCTTCAAAAATATTAAGGCTATTGATCATGTTATATTCATCATCGAAATTACTTTCAATTTTAGAAAAATCACCCCCAGATATTAAGAATTGTTTCTCTTCAATAGTATTAGTTTTATTGGTTTCAACTTTAGAATAATTCCCAATAGAAGAGTTTTTATCTAAATCGATTGAACTTTTTAGATTATTATTAATTTTGTTTATATAGAAGGAATAACAATCATTTTGGAAATAATCCTCTTTATTTAGGATCTCTGAATTAAAGTCGTTTTCATCTATAAATTTATTTTGTTTAACCTCATTTATTGTTTTATCATTATCAATATTATTATCATTGAATAAGGTTAATTGTTCAATTGTTAAAAAGGGCAGTATTTGATTAATTAATAATTTTATTTCATTATCTACAAGTATAGATATATCTTTCTCATATTGTCTCCCGCTTCTATTAGCCATAATGAAAAGAGACATTATCCCTTCCCTTGCTGCATTAAATATTTCAGATCTTAAAAAAGTTAGATAAAGTTCATAAGAGTTATATAAATCTTTAAATATTTCTTTCTTTTTTTTATCAAGAAGATTTAGCTGTTCATCAACTTTACTAAAATTTTTATTCTTAAAATTTTTTTTCAATTTCTAATTTGTTTTCAATGAGGCCACTTCATCTGCAAATTCCAACTGCTCGACTTCAATACCCTCTCCAAGGGTATATCTTGTAAAACGTCTAACTTTAATATTTTCACCTATTTTTCCTGCTACCTGTTTAACAAGCTGTTCAACAGTTATGGAACTATCCTTTATGTAAGGTTGATCAAGAAGTGCTAATTCTTTTAATCTTTTAGCAATTCTACCTTCAACTATTTTCGTTTTAATTTGTTCTGGTTTCCCAGACAAATCATCTCTTTCCATTTCAATAAGTTTTTCTTTCTCTACAATCTCACTTGGTATTTCATCAATAGAAACATATTCAACATTGGGACAAGCTGCTATCTGCATAGATACATCCTTTAATAGTGTCTGGAATATTTCACCTCTTGCAACAAAATCAGTTTCACAATTCAGCTCAATTAAAACTCCCACTCTAGAGCCAGTATGGATATAACTTCCAATTGATCCCTCAGCAGCTACTCTACCGGATTTCTTTTCTGCACTTGCAATACCTTTTTTTCTTAACCATTCGATAGCTTTATCGAGATTGCCCTCTGTTTCATTAAGAGCTTTCTTGCAATCCATCATACCCGCGCCTGTTTTGTCTCTTAGATCTTTTACAAGTTTTGCTGTAATGTTTGCCATTTGTATTTAAAATTGTTTTTTAATGTTTTAGAAGATAAGTTTTTATTAAAGAATTATGTATCAATTTCTTCTTTGGTCATTAGATCCTTTCCTTCCCTCATTGATTGCATCTGCAAGTCTTCCCAAAACAAGTTGTACTGATCTAACTGCATCGTCATTACAAGGGATTGGCACCTCACATAAGTCTGGATCACAATTGGTATCCAACATAGAAACCAATGATATATCTAACTTACGAGCTTCAAGTACAGCATTAGATTCTCTTCTTTGATCTACAAGCACAACGACATCTGGTAATCTTCTCATATTTTTTAAACCACCAAGATATTTTTGTAATCGCTCAAGTTCTCTTCTTAGAACAGCCGCTTCTTTTTTAGGCCTCATGGCAATTGCTCCACTTGATTCCATTCTTTCCAGATCTTTAAGTCTTTCAATTCTTGCTTTCATTGTTGTCCAGTTGGTAAGCATACCTCCAAGCCACCTCTTATTAACATAAGCGGCTCCGCATCTTGAGGCTTCTTGAGCTACTACGTCGGATGCTTGTTTTTTAGTCCCAACGAAAAGAAATCTTTTTCCACTTTTTGCTGCAGTTCTAGCCCATTTATAGGCATTATTCATGCAAACCGCAGTTTTAACAAGATCTATAATGTGAACCCCGTTCCTTGCACAATAAATGTACTTAGACATTTTGGGGTTCCATCTTCTTGTTTGGTGCCCAAAATGAGCACCGGCTTCCATCATTTCAGAAAGAGTTACAACAGCCATTTTTTAAATAGTTTCGGGTTAGCCTCCATCTGACGGGGAATTTAATAATAAATCACCCGAAACTGCCAGATGTGTGGTTTTAATTACCTTGACATTGTAGCAAATTAACAAGTATTTAGGAAAATTTGCTAATTCTGTTAAGTTTATAAAGTTCTTTTACATATATATAATTCAAGGGGATTCTTAGTATCTCCAAAGCTATTCGATTCTTACCTGAATTAACTAAGGAATTAAGTAGGGGGCGCAAATTATTAATGTTCAGAAGTCCTCCTAGACATAATATTTCCCAAAGCATTTTATGTAAAATAGTATGTTGAATGATAAATCGAACTCTTAAATTAGGATGTTTTTTTAAAAACAATAGTGCCATTTTTGCCCTTTCCTTTTCTTTCTCAATAAGTGGTTCTATTTGATCACATGTAAACTCCGGATGCCAATGAAAACCAACTGCTTCAGGACACTTTATAAGCTTTGTACCAATTATTTTTAATCTTTCTCCCAACTCCAGATCTTCCCATCCATATAAACTAAATGATGTGTCAAATAAACCTACTTGCAAGATTAATTCTTTAGATATAGCCACATTCCCTGTTGCAAAATAGGCAAAAGAAATATCTGTGATTTTATAGTTTTCTTTTTCAGGACTTTGGAAATTAGATGTATTGACAACTGAACCATAAGTAAAACATTTTTTATTATTTCTTTCCCACTCCCAAATTAATTTGTCAACATGTTTCTGAATAAAATCATCTTTGACAATCAAGTCACTATCTATAAAAATTATAATTTCATTTTTTGCTTTCATTACTCCAAGATTTCTTCCTAATGCTGGGCCACCATGTTTTTGCTCATAAAGAACAACATGAGGTAGTTGAGATTTATTATCCCGAATCCATATTGTTGTTCCATCTGTAGAACCATCATCAACAATGATAATCTCATAATCTTTTATAGTTTTATTTAATTTCTGATTTTCTAAAGCATATAAACATTTTTCAAGGATCGGTTTCCTGTTATATGTTGGTATTACTATACTTACATTCATAAACTCAATAATAATTTTTATAAATTAGGGCAACTTATAAATAACTAAATAGTTTTAGTCTGCAGCCCCACCATTATTAGCGGTTCCTGCGACATTACCTATTCCATCTGATCTTCCATCAGTTCTTAATTTTCTTTTTTTGAACTTTCTTGCATAAGCTCTATTTCGTTCTTGTTTCTCTTTTTTTAAATTCCTTCTTTTAGACATAAAAAATTTTTTATTTATATTATATTAACTTACTATGTGCATTAAATATTTTACCATCTTCCATATTTAATATCCTATCAGCCATATCTGAAATCCTCGGATCATGAGTAACCATTAAAACAGAACAATTTTGTTCTTTAGCTAATCTTTTTAAGAGTGATACTATTTCTCTACCTGTAACGCTATCTAATGCAGAGGTTGGTTCATCAGCTAATAATAATTTAGGATTTGCAGAGAGAGATCTTGCTATTGCCACTCTTTGCTTTTGTCCACCTGATAAATCACTTGGGAATTTTCTATGATGTTCCTCTAAGCCAACTTCGGATAACCACTTTCTAGCTATTTCTCTTCTTTGCAAATAAGTTAAATTATTAATTAGATCTGAACCCATTTGAACATTTTGTTCCGCCGTTAGACATCTTAGTAGATTATGCCCTTGAAATATCATGCCAATATTTCTACGTAGTTTTTGTCTTGTTTTTCTAGAAGCTCCATTTAATTCATTATTTAAAACGTTTAAGCTCCCACTTTGGCATGTTCTAAGTGCTCCTATTAAAGTTAGTAAAGTAGTCTTTCCGCATCCAGAAGGACCTTTTAAAAGTACTAATTCTCCTTGTTCTATATTTATATTTACTTGATCAAGTACTCTCTTTCTATTATTTCCAATTCCATAATAGTGACTCAACTTACTTATTAGAACGGTATATTTATTAGAAATCCTTTTACCTGAAATATTTTTATTAATCATAAATTTAAAATATCTCAGCAGGATCTGCATCTACTAATTTCCGCATTGCCACACCTGCAGAACCCATACACATAAACAATATTAAGATGAAAATTAAAATTGACTTACTGGCATCCATCTCTATAGGTAATCTTGTTGAATTTCTAACTAAAGCATAAAGTATTTGTCCTGATAAATATGCAGGTAAATATCCAAAAAGTGCTAATAAAAAACCTTCTCTTGCTACTACCAGAAAAAGAGACTTTAATCTATAGCCCATCGCTAATAAAGTTGCATATTCTGGTAAATGGTCAGTAACATCACTATAAAGTATTTGATACACTACAACACAACCGACAACAAACCCCATTAAAGCTCCAAGAGTAAATATAAATCCAATAGCTGTACTATCCCTCCAATAATTCTTCTCAAAATCTATAAATTCTTGTTTTGTAAGGATACGTACATCATTAGGAAGTGAATTTGTTAATACTTTTGATACGAAATCATGATTTGTCCCTGATCTTAGCTTTACCAATCCTATTTCTATACTTCCTGGCGGGTTAGAAGGAAATAGGCTTAAAAAAGTTTCTCTACTAGTTATTAGATTTCCATCTGCTCCAAATGAAGGCCCTAATTCAACTAACCCCTCAACTTTTACTCTCTTGCCTGCTACCTCAGTTTCAACCTTTCGACCTTTTGAAAACCATTCTTCTATTGGACCAAATTCTGGCCTAGACATAGAATCAAAGAGTACACGACCAGGATTCTTTAAGGATATTGCTTTTTGTGAAAAGTCATTATCAATTAATAAAGAATCCTCTGGATTAAATCCCAACGCCAATATTGATCTAGTTTTAAGATTTTGTGGATTTCTCCAAAGTAAATAATTTAGATTTACTGGAGCTATACTTTCTACATCTTCATGCGCAAGTGATTGAATTAATCTTCTCTTAGGAAAGCCACTCATACTTATTGAACTTTTAGATCTAGGACTAATAAGTACTAAATCTGCATCAAGGAGTTTATGAACTGTGACACTTGCATCAAATAATCCATCCCTAAAACCTAATTGCATAAACATTAAAATCCCTGCAAATGATATTCCTGCAATAGCAACGAGTAACCTCAAAGGTTGACGACTTAATAACAACCAGGCTAAAGGTATTTTTCTAAACTTTAAAAAATTCATAATGGTAGAAATCTCGCTATTACCTTCATTCCTGCGAAGTTTTTTACAAAATCAATAGATTTCTTATCAAGTTCTACAAGTACTTCAATTATTCTTGCATCTGCATCTCCTGTTGGATCTGTTGATAAAAGTTCTCTTTGTTTTACTCTAGGACTTATTCTTTTTACCTTTCCATTTAAATTATTTTTAAATCCGCCATTTTCACTCGTCAATACAACATCTTGATCAACGAAAATTCTATTAATATCAGACTCATAAACCTCTATTAAAGCTTCCATATTCTGGTTTGAGCCAATCTCAAGTATGCCTTCACTATTGGCTCTCTCTCCAACCCTAGTATTAATAGATAAAATATAGCCATCTATAGGACTTTTTAATTTAGAATTAAAAAGATCAATTTCAATATTTTTTTTCTCTGCCAAATTAGATATTTTTTGTTTTTTTAATTTTATTAATTCATCTTTTCTTTGAGAAAGAGAGACCAAAGAATATACATTATTTTCAGCAGCAATTTGATATCTTGAAATTTGATCTTTTTTTAATTTTATTTCATCGTCATTAGCTAAAAGTAATTTCTCTATAGCTTCAAAATCAGCTTTCAACTTATTCATATTTTCAAATACTGCTAAAATTGCCCCCTTTTTTACAAATTCACCTTCTTTTACAAAGAGTTTAGAAAGTCTTGGAGATGAACCAAATTGTGTAATTGGAGCAGCTAATTTTCTTATTTCTCCGGAAGGAGATAGTTTTCCTAATGCTGCAACTGCTCTTAATGATGATAAATCTTCTTCTATTATTAAATTATCAGTAGAGATTCTTTTTACATTTTTTGAACAGGAAATTAAAATTCCTGATAAGGGAATTAAAAATATTAATAAAAATATTTTATTTTTAAAAATTTTAAAATTCATTGAAAATCAAATAATATTTCTTTTATATATTTTTCAACCCAACTTTTATCAAAATACTTTTGAAGAACCAAACTAGTTTTTTCGTTTTTCATTTGTTGTTTACAATAATTTTTTTGAAAATTAATTCTTTCCTCAATTCTCTCGTTTATTAAATCTGGCAATAGATTTATACTCGATTCAACTAAAATTGTAAGATATTTATCGACTACTTTATAAAATAATTTCTGTTCATTTTCATCATTTAAAGTAGCAAATAAAACATTTTCAGAAAATATACTACCCCATTCAGGGATTTTTCTTATCTTACTAAAACCTTCTTTATTAAAATTAATATGCTTTCCCTCAAATATGTTTTTTGTTGAAACGGGTGATAAATCTACTATAGCTGCAGAGACCAGCTCATTAACCTTGACAAGGTCTAAACCAAAAATGGGAATATTGTATATTGGATCTGGAAAAAACACACAATGTAAAATCTTTAAACTTCCAGAGAATTGTGCTATTTCTACGTGCAATTTTCTGAAACCTTCGGCTTTGTGAAATTGATTCTCAATATAAAAATCCCTACCTTGATTATCACTTACAATATTAGAAAAGTCTGGACTTATATTTATGCATTCAAGTTTATTTAATAAAGATCTTTTTTTATCAATGTTTTTAACCAAAGATAAAATGAAGGGATCGTTTAATTTTATTGTAGTTAGGGAATCAGTCAACACAAGCAAAACTCATAAATTAATTTTATAAAATATTTTTTATAAATGGATATAAAAAATATTAGTTACTGGATTCATTCAAGCAAAACAAAATTTGTTTTGGTTAGTGATGAAAGTTGCCCATTAATATCAATAGACATTTGGTGTAAAGCAGGAATTTCATTTGAGAAAAAAAACCAAGAGGGTATTGCACACTTTTTAGAGCATATGATTTTCAAGGGAAGTAATAAATTAAAACCAGGAGAATTTGATTACAAAATTGAATCTTTAGGAGGATCTAGTAATGCTTCTACTGGATATGATGATGCCCATTACTACGTTCTCATACCGCCTGACAAATTGGAAGAATCATTATCTCTCTTAACAAATCTAGTTTTCAACCCAACTATTAATTTAAGTGAATTCAAATTAGAAAAATCTGTTGTTATAGAAGAAATAAGACAACAAAATGATCAACCAGAGGAAGTTCTCTTTAATTACTTTTTAGAAAGAGTCTGGAAGTGCCATTTTTATGGAAAAACAATTTTAGGAAAAGAAGAGCAAATAAATCAAATAAATGTCAAGGATTTAAAGGATTTTCATCATGAAAGATACACTGTTGATAAAGCTTGTATAGCATTAGCAGGTAATTTACCAAAAGATATTATTAAGATTTTAGAAAATACTCAAATAAATTACCAGACAAAAAAAAATATAAGATTTAAGAACACAGGAAAATACAACTTTTCGATAAGTTCTGGGAGAGAAATAGCAACTTTTCAAAAATTAAAATTTTCCCGAATATTCATGGCCTGGGAAGCACCTAGGCCAAAAGATCAAAGATCTATTATAGGTTTAGAAATATTGGCATCAATATTAGTAGATGGCAGGAATAGCAAATTAGTTAGGCCATTAAAAGAGGAAGAAAATCTTATTGAATCTATAGATTTCGATCTTAATACAGGAGAGTTTGGAAGTATAATGATATTAGAAGCATGTTGCTTTAAAGAAAATTTAAATTTAGTTGAACAAAGAATAAACGAAATACTTAAGAATTTATTAGATAAAAATATTTTCTCAAATTTTGAACTTACAAAAGCTAAAAGGATAGTAAAAAGTAATTATTTTTTTAATTTAGAAACAGCCTCGCAAAAATCGTCTTTTTTTGGTAGTAATTTTTTATGGAATAGAAAAGATCCTATTAAAAACTTAGATAAAAATTTAAATTATTGGAATACTAAAAATTTAAAAAAAATTCTAAATTTTCTATCCAAAAAAAAATATACCTTATTAGCTCAAGGTGAATAAATATGAAAAGATTCTACTTATCCCACAGTAATAATATATCTGCTGCTTACATTTGGGTTGTCGGTGGTAGTAATCTAGACAAAAAAAATAAACAAGGAATAAATCAAATATTATGTTCAAATCTAACTAGAGGATGCAAATCTCTCGATAATTTTGAAATATCAAATCTCTTAGATTTCAACGGCGCAGAGCTAAATTTTGAGATATTGCAGGACGGAATTTATATTGGAATAAAGGCACTAAAAGAATACTTTGAAAATATATATCCACTATTAGATCTGATTGTAAATGAACCGATCCTTTCAGAAAAAGAATTTTTAAAATGTAAAACTTATCAAATTAATTATCTCTTAAAATCAAAGGAAAATTTATTCTCAAGGACATATGATAATTGGAGGAAAATAGTATATAAAGAGCATCCATATAAGCATGGTACCAATGGATATCTAAATACAATAAGTAATATTCATTACGAAGACTTATTAAAAGAATATGAAAACTTTCATATTAGAAATAAATACTTAATTAGTAATCATGAAATTAAAAACTCAGTTAATATAAATTCTGAAAATTATAATCAGAAACATTCAATAAAACAAAAAGTTAATCCCCTAGATCAAGTTAATCATGAAAGATATATTGATATAAATCTATCTACGAATCAAATAATAATAATGTTAGGGAACCAAACATGCTCTCATTATAATGAAGATTATCTATGTCTGAAACTACTAGAATCTTATCTGTCTTTTGGAATGAGCTCCGTATTATTCAAATTATTTAGAGAAAAAAACGGATTAGCTTATGATGTTGGAGTAATTAATCCTGTAAGAATCGAAAATGCACCTTTTGTAATTTATTTATCAGTTTCATCTAATAATGCCAAATTAGCTTTTCAACTTTTGATAAATCTTTGGAAAGAAATTTCTACACAACATATTTCACCAAAGCATCTTAAATTATCAAAAACTAAATTAAAAAATGCAATATTGATGTCTAATCAAACAGTTGAAGAAATTTTACTAAGAAAAGTTCAATTACTCGGTTATCAAATGGATCCTAATTTTGATTTAAGTTCTATTACTCTATTAGAAAAAATAAATTCTGAAATGATTTATAAAGCTGTAAACAAATACTTTAAAAAACCTTTTTTAAGTTTATTAGGCGAATCAAAAACTTGTACTGAACTCAAAGAGATTTGGAAAGATAATTCTTAGGAAACTTCACTTAACTTATCTACATCAATTAAAAATGAACCTCGCCTAAATTTAACTTCTACAGTTTGAGGGGACTTAATTGAAATTATTTCTCCAATTTCATCAATATCTACAAGATCTGGAGGTCTTAACATTGGCATATTATCAGATGTCTTTAGGTAAGGCAGAGGAACGATTAATTTAACTTTCTGATTTAGGTTGAAATTCATTTATGCAGTAAAACTGTAAATTTAATAATATCCTTTAAATACCACGATAAAAGATAATAAAAAAATTTTCAACGAAATTAAGAGTTTCCTTTTAGAATCATAAACGACTAGTTAAACTCTAAATGAATACTAAATTCAAAACTATATTATTATGGCTATTACCAATAGTTCTTGTTATAGGATTATCATGGCAGTTACTTTCAAATAATAATGTAGATTCACTCAAATCCAATGGAACTACAATAGCTCCAAAGAATGCTGCAGTAGCCAGAATGAGCTATGGTAGGTTCTTAGATTATATTGAATCTGGAAGAGTTACATCTGTAGATATATATGAAGGAGGTAGAAATGCTGTTGTTGAAACTATAGATTCTGACCTAGACAATAAAGTGCAACGACTAAGAGTCGATTTGCCAGGATTAACACCTGAGCTTATTAATACACTTAAGAATGGAGGAATAAGTTTTGATGTACATCCAATTAAAACTGCTCCACCAGCTCTAGGAGTTTTAGGGAACTTATTTTTTCCTGTTTTACTCATTGGTGGATTAATACTTTTAGCGAGGAGATCAAATGGTATGCCAGGTGGTCCAGGACAAGCTATGCAGTTTGGTAAAACAAAAGCAAGATTTGCAATGGAGGCAAATACAGGTGTCGTTTTTGATGATGTTGCAGGTGTCAATGAAGCGAAAGAAGACCTTCAAGAGGTTGTAACCTTTTTGAAGAAGCCAGAAAAGTTTACTTCCGTTGGTGCAAGAATACCTAGGGGGTTTTTATTAGTTGGTCCTCCGGGAACTGGAAAAACTCTTTTAGCCAAAGCAATTGCAGGGGAAGCAGGTGTACCTTTCTTCTCTCTCTCTGGTTCGGAATTTGTTGAAATGTTTGTGGGTGTTGGAGCTAGTAGGGTTAGAGATCTTTTCAAAAGAGCTAAAGAAAATAGCCCTTGTTTAATTTTTATAGACGAGATAGATGCAGTTGGAAGACAAAGGGGTGCTGGAATTGGAGGAGGTAATGATGAGAGAGAGCAAACACTTAATCAGCTTCTTACAGAGATGGATGGATTTGAAGGAAATAGTGGAATTATTATTATTGCAGCAACCAACAGACCAGATGTACTAGATTCTGCATTAATGCGACCTGGTAGATTTGATAGACAAGTAACTGTTGATGCCCCAGACATTAAAGGAAGGTTATCAATATTAGAAGTACATTCAAGAAACAAAAAACTTGACAAGGATTTAACACTCGAAAGTATTGCAAGAAGAACTCCTGGATTTACTGGTGCAGACTTAGCTAATTTGTTAAATGAAGCCGCTATCCTTACAGCGCGTAGGAGAAAAACATCTATAAGTATTTTAGAAATAGACGATTCTGTAGATAGAATTATTGCTGGTATGGAAGGTTCTCCTCTAACAGACGGAAGAAGTAAAAGATTAATTGCATATCACGAGGTTGGTCATGCAATAATTGGTTCATTAGTTAAAGCTCATGATCCAGTACAAAAAGTAACAGTGATACCAAGAGGACAAGCTAAAGGGCTAACATGGTTTACACCAGATGATGATCAGGCATTAATAAGTAGGTCTCAATTGAGAGCAAGAATAATGGGAGCCTTGGGCGGTAGAGCTGC
>CETG01028939.1_pt1 | contig 16726 bp, 13 predicted proteins | sample 361471 | NCBI WGS metagenome assembly CETG01 (sample SAMEA2622696, study PRJEB7988) | marine metagenome | isolation source: saline water (ENVO:00002010), including | reverse complement strand
ATGGGTTAGTAATAAATCACCAGATAAAGCCATCTCTGAATCAGTATATTCATTAGTATTATCGTAATTATTCTTTAATTCACTTATCCTTTGCGTATTTATATCAAATCCGACAACACTGTAAAGCTTACTAAACTCGACGGCTAGAGGAAGCCCAACATAACCTAAACCTATTACAGAAATTCTAATTTGATTTTTATCTATTTTCATTTTTATGATCCATTATATTAATTAACTCTTTGCTATATTGTATGAAAAAAATCTCTAAACCCTCACTTTTTCACCTACTACTACAATTATAAAATGTAGGAGCATATTCAATTAGAGCCTTACAACAACCACTAAGGCTAATTTTTGTATTCAGCATTTAAGATTTTAATAATAAAATCTTGATCTTTCTTTGAAAGATATGGATGCATTGGAATAGAAAATATACATTTTGAAATCTTTTCAGTAATGGGGAAGTCACCATTTTTATAACCAATACTATTATATACTTTTTGTAAATGAAGAGGAATTTTATAATAAATCATAATTGGAGTTCCATGTTTTACCATTGAATTTATTATATGATTCCTACAAGATGAAGAGTGAGCTAATATAGAATACTGAGCCCAGGAAGAAATATAATCTCTAGGTATATAAGGTTTTTTATATTTTGAACTAATATTTTCTGAATAATAGTTTGAAACTTGATTACGTAAAGTTATCTCATTATCAAATATCGCTAACTTTTCTAATAAAATTGCAGCCTGAATGGTATCTAATCTTCCATTTATTCCAACTCTAACATTATCGTACTTATCTAATCCACTACCATGGACTCTTATAGATTCCATAATTTTAGCTAATTCTTCATCGCTTGTAAAAATTGCACCACCATCCCCATAACAACCAAATGGTTTTGCAGGAAAAAAACTAGTTGAACCTACATTTCCAAAAGACCCTGCCATTTTTTTTCTAATAGAACCACCAAAACCTTGTGCAGTATCTTCAATCAAAAATAAATTATTTTTACTAGCTATTTTTTCAATCAATCTATATCTAGCAGGCAATCCAAATAAATCAACAGCAATTATCGCCTTAGGACATAGTCCTTTATTTTTTGCTTTATGAATAGCTTGCTCAATTTCATTTGCATTAATATTGAATGTAACTGGGTCTACATCAACAAAGATAGGAACAGCCCCAAGTAAAGATATAACTTCAGCTGTTGCTATATATGTAAAGGGAGTTGTTATAACGGCATCTCCTATTCCAATATTTTTGGCCATTAATGGTATTAGTAAAGCATCAGTTCCAGAGGAACATGTGATGCAATGCTTCACTCCTACATAATCAGCAAGCCTTTCTTCTAATTCATATACTTCAGGCCCCATAATATATTTACCATGATCTAAAACTGATTGAATTCGCTTGTCTATTTTTTTCCTAATAATTTTTTGTTGAGCGTTCAGATCAATAAATTGCAATGTTGACTCTTCTTTTTATATTATTTATTAAGATTAAAGGTATCCAATTTCAATAATTTTATGATATAAAATATCAACTAATTTTTCTGGAGATAAAGAGCCATCGGAATTAATACTAACTTCAGGGTTTTTTGGTTTTTCATAAGGATCTGAAATACCAGTAAACTCTTTTAATTTCCCTTCTCTAGCTAATTTATATAATCCTTTTGAATCTCTTTCTTCACATTTTTTCAATGAAGTATTAATAAAAACTTCTATATATCCTCCATATTTTGATATTAATTTTCTATTTACATCACGGTCATCAGCGTAGGGAGCTATTGGGGCACATATTGCTATCCCTCCATTTTTTGTTATCTCACTTGCAACAAAACCAATTCTTTGCACATTTAGTGATCTATGCTCTCTTGAAAAGCCTAGTTCGCTAGATAAATGAGTTCTGACTAGATCTCCATCTAGTAACGTAACTGGTCGATTTCCTTTTTCCATTAATTTTATTAATATTCCATTTGCAATAGTAGATTTTCCCGAACCTGAGAGCCCAGTAAAAAAAAGAGTAAAACCTCTTTTATCTAAAGCTGGTCTAGAATTTTTAAGCTCTTGTGATACTTCCAAATAAGAAAACCATTCGGGAATGCTTTTACCTTTATCTAAAAGAGACCTCAATTCAGTACCTGAAATTGTTTTATATTCATCATCCTTTTTTATTTCTTCAATAGCCTTATATTTTTTATATGATGGGACATATACCATGAATTGAAATGGGATCATTTTAATTTTAATTTCACTCTGATACTTTTTGAGTAATTCCTGCGCTTCATATGGATTATAAAATGGTTTACCATTACTATCAAGGCCAGGGCCTGCATGATCCCTTCCTACAATAAAATGCGTGCATCCATAATTTTTTCTAATTATTGCGTGCAATAAAGCCTCTCTTGGACCACCCATCCTCATTGCTAAAGGCAATAATGCAAGTATTGCTGAATCTTTTGGATACTTTTTCAACACATATTCATAACATCTAACTCTTGTATAATGGTCAATATCACCTGATTTGGTTAATCCAACAACAGGGTGTAAAAAAAGTTTAGTATTTGTTTTTTCCATTGACTTCATCGTCATTTCCACATGAGCTCTATGCAGAGGATTGCGAGTTTGAAATGCAACAATTTTATTCCAACCAAGTTTTGAAAATATATTTTTTGCCTTATTTGGACTTATTCTATATTGTTTATAGTCATAGTGAATAGGCATTGCAATCTTTATAAGTTTCCCGCCCAAATAAATTTTATTACCTTTATTTAAAATATAATCCACTGCTGGATGAAAAGCATCTTGTGTTCCATAAACCAAATTAGATTCTTTTAATAAATCTGGCTCCCAAATACTTTCAACTACCATATATGCAATTTGAAAGCCCTCTTTTTCACGAAGTAAAATCTTTTCATCAATATTAATTCTATTAGAAAAATTCTTATCAACATCTAAAGTAATTGGTATAGGGAATAACTTACCATTTCCTAATCTCATTGTCCGCAAAACAGAATTATATTCTTTTTTTGTCATAAATCCGTTCAAAGGTTTAAAACTCCCATCTAAAATCAATTCGCAATCACATAATTGACGGTCTGTTAAAGTCCAAGATTTAATATTCATTTTATAATTATCACGGTTTTAATAAGGAAAGTTGGTCGAATGAAGTCGAATTATATCAGATATTTGTATTTACTTGCTTTAAAACCCATTGATATGTTTTTTCTAATCCATCTTTTAAGGGCATATTTGGAACCCAATTTAAAACTTTTTTAATTAGTTTATTATCAGAATTTCTGCCTCTAACACCTAGAGGCCCCGAAATATGAATAATTTTTTGATTCTTCCCCGCTATTTTCATAACCATTTTAGCGAGATCATTAATTTGAATCATTTCATCAGATCCAATATTGATAGGATTATTATAATGAGAATTCATCAATTTTAATACCCCTTCAATACATTCATCAACATATAGGAATGAGCGGGTTTGTTGGCCATCTCCCCACATTTCTATCTCGCCTCCATTAGGAGTTTCTGCCACTTTCCTACAAAAAGCAGCAGGAGCTTTTTCACGACCATCATTCCACGACCCTTCTGGACCAAATATATTATGAAATCTTGCAATTCTTATATCTAATTTATAATTCCTTTTTGCAGCCATATAAAATCTTTCACTAAATAATTTTTCCCAACCATATTCGCTATCTGGTTGAGCGGGATATGCTGAATCTTCAGCACAATTTGGGTTTTTTGGATCCATTTGATTTCTTTCAGGATACATGCATGCAGAAGAAGAATAAAAAATTTTTTTTACTTTAGATACTACTGAAGCTTCTACAACATTTAAATTTATCATTGCAGAGTTATGCATAATATCCGCATCGTTCTCTCCACTAAATACAAATCCAGCACCACCCATATCAGCAGCTAATTGATATACCTCATCAAAGGGTTCATCAAAAATTTTCTTAACAAATAATGGATCTCTTAAATCTCCTTTAATAAACTCATCCGCTGGCGACACCACATAATCATGGTATTTAATATCGACTGCTCGAACCCATGCACCATCTTTTTTTAATCTTTTAACTAAATGTCCACCAATAAAGCCACCAGCTCCACAAACTAAAACTTTTTTCATAATACGTGCCTTTTTAGACTGATAATTTTATCAAGCATATACTTTCCATGTTGATTCAATAATTGTTTTTAAATTAGAGTTTTCTGGAACCCAACCCAAAAGATGATTTGCTAAAGAATAATCTGCAATAATGGTATCAATATCTCCTTTACGTCTATCAACAATATTATATTCAATTTTTTTTCCACTTATTTTCGTAACCATCTCAATTATTTCCAAAACAGAGTATCCTCTTTCTACACCCAAATTAACTGTTATACTTACCTGTTTTTTTAATAAATAATCGAGAGCATCAATATGTGCCTTTGCTAAATCTGTAACATGAATATAATCACGGATTCCGGTACCATCCTTTGTTTTGTAATCGTTCCCAAAAATATCAAGGGCATCTCTTTGCAAACTTGCAACTTCCATCACAATCGGTATAAGGTTTTGAGGGTTTTTTTCTAAACCTAATACTCTATTTTCTAAATCGTATCCTGCGGCATTAAAATATCTCAAAGCTGCATATCTAAAACCTATAAGGTCACTAAACCATTTTAAATGATTTTCAATTGCTAATTTTGTATATCCATAATAATTAATTGGAGATAATGAATGTTTTTCATCTAAAGGCAGATATTTTGGCTCACCATAAACTGAAGCAGATGAAGAAAATATTAAAATATTGATTCCATTTTCTATACAACTTTTAATAAGATTAATAGTCCCAATAATATTATTTTCTAAATATATTAATGGATTTTTCATTGATTCGCCTGCAGCTTTTTTCCCAGCCAAATGAATGACAGCATCAAATTTTTCTTTTTTAAATAAAGATGACAAATCTGACAATGAATTAATAGAGCCGTTTACAAATTTACAATCCTTATTTATATTCTTCTTATTTCCTGTTGATAAGTTATCAAATATTGTAACCTTAGAACCTTTTTCTAATGCAGCCAATACTACGTGTGAACCAATATATCCAGCACCTCCCGTGATAAGTAATTTCATTTATTAAGATTTTATAAAATAATTTTTTAATTCAAAATCAGTAATAGGCGTGGTCCCAATATGACCTACAACGACACCTGCAGCTCGATTAGAAAATTCAGTTGCAGCTTTTGAATTTAGACCAGCAATAGTTGCCGCCACGAATGCAGCAATAACAGTATCGCCAGCCCCACTAACATCAAAAATTTCTTTTGCTTCTGATTTAACATGATATTTTTTCTTACCACCTACATAAGACATCCCATCACTTCCCCTAGTTATAAGACATGCTGCTATATTAAAATCACTACAAAGTTTTAGACAAGCTTTTTCAAAATCTTGATCACTATTCAGCCTATAACCTAATATAGTTTCAGCCTCTTTCTTATTTGGTGTTATTAAATCAGCTCCATCATATTTTTTCCAATTAATTCCTTTTGGATCAATAAATATAGGAATTTTCAAAACGCTAGCATTCTTTATTACAAATCTCACTATTTCCTTTGAACATAATCCCTTATTATAATCGCTTATTATAACAGCATCTATATTCTTCATTTTATTTGGAATTTGATTAAGCAAATAGTTATAATCATTTTTCTTCAAAGGTATCGCATCCCAATCCACTCTAATTGCCTGCTGCCCTTCAGCCACAATTCGCATCTTTTCAGTAGTTTGCATTTTTGAAAATTGTGAAACTTCAACATAATCTTTGTCAATTGTTTTTAATTTTTCTATAATTAATTTTCCAGCACGATCCTTTCCTACCGCGCTAAAAATAGAAGCTTGGACACCTAGATTAATTAAATTTCTAAAAACATTTCCACATCCACCTAAAGTATATTTTTCTTTTCTACACTGGACAATGGGTACAGGAGCTTCTGGAGATATGCGAGCAACTGTTCCAAAAATAAAACGATCAAGCATAATATCACCTACAACTAATATTCTAGGAGATTTTTTTTTAATTTTATCAATAATATTCATTTAAGGTATTCTATTGAAAAAAATTATAGAATATTTTCAAAATATTTAACCGTCTTTTCTATTCCTGTTTTTAATTGAATTTTTGGAGACCAATTGATTTTTTCTTTTGCAAGAGAGATATCTGGCCTTCGTTGCTTTGGATCATCTTGTGGCAATGGTTTATAAATAATTTTTGAACTTGAATTCGTAGTATCAATAATTATTTCTGCAAGCTCTTTAATTGTAAACTCATTTGGATTACCAAGGTTTATTGGGCCTGTGAAGTCTTCATTAGTTTGCATAAATAAGATCATTGCTTGAATTAGGTCTGATACATAACAAAAGCTACGTGTTTGACTTCCATCTCCATAAATTGTTAAATCTTTATTTTGCAATGCTTGTGTAATAAAATTACTTACCACTCGACCATCATTTGGATGCATTTTAGGTCCATATGTGTTAAATATTCGTGCTACTTTAATTTTTAATTTATGTTGCCTATGATAATCAAAAAATAAAGTTTCAGCACATCTTTTTCCTTCATCATAACAAGACCTTGGTCCAATTGGATTAACTTTACCCCAATAGGATTCAGCTTGTGGATGGACTTCAGGGTCTCCATAGATTTCTGAAGTGGATGCTTGAAATATTTTTGCGTTTTGTCGCTTTGCTAAACCCAACATATTTATAGATCCATGAACAGAGGTTTTAGTAGTCTGAACTGGGTCATACTGATAATGAATGGGAGAGGCAGGACATGCCAAATTATATATTTCATCAACCTCAACATAAAGCGGAAAACATATATCGTGTCGCAATAATTCAAATTTTGGATTATCTAATAAATGGGACACATTAGTCTTTGATCCCGTATAATAATTATCCAAACAAATTACCTCATTTCCTTCAGATAAAAGCCTCTCACATAAATGCGAGCCTAAGAAACCAGCTCCACCTGTTACAAGAATACGTTTTTTATTATAATCAGTCATATTTAGTGTATTTAGTTTATTTAGTTTTTGATGCTATTTCAATGAATGGAGCTTTTCCAAAAGCCAATAATGGATAAAAAACTATTGGTAATAATATTAAACCTATTGAAAATATAATTTTTTTACCAAATAATTTTGATATTTGTAAAGTAGATAAAATAAAACCTACTGGAAATATGAAATATATTACAAGCCACCAGACTGGTTTTTTTACAATTTTTGTAAAAATAAATAAATTAAAAAATGGAACTAGTGCTTTCCAACCAGCCTGGCCTGCTTTACCAAAAATAATAAAACGAGAAATCCGAACCACTAGAATATTTAAACCTAAGAATGACATAAGAATAATAGAAATCAGACTAAGTGTTTCTTCATTTTCTGATTTTGATTTTTCTTTTTTATTTTTTTCATTCTTTTTTTTACTTTTTACTTGGCCTTGCAATGAACCAACAGTCTCTACTTTAAAAGGATCAGGGGGTGTCATATCAAAGGTTACATCACTATCATCAGTAGTTTCATCAATTAAATCTCCAATATTACCAGCTAAATCTTTATAATTTAAATTAAGAGGAACAACTCCTTCAGAATCTGATTCAGTAAAAACATGATAAAAAACAAACTTGAATTCTTCTTCTGTTAACATTTTTGTTTCTACATTATTTACTTTAGCTACTATATCCTTTAATGGTTCAGAAGAAACAAACTTAAGAAAAATAGAATCTCCTTTAATAGCCCATGAATTATCATATGGATTACTTGAAGATAAATTTACCTCTGTGATCTCTGGCAATGTTCCATCCATAGTAATTACCAAACTATCTGTTGCTTTTATAATAGGAGCACCTGGATTACCAGCGATATCCATATAATTAATCTCAAATGTTATTACCCCATCATCTGCTTCACTAGCTTGATAAATCAATTTCCATGATTTTTCTATACCAACAGCAACATCATTATAAGTTTCGCCATTTATTTGAAATGCTGGCTGTTTAATGGGCTCACTGATATTTAAATCAAATATTAGTGAATCACCTGGCATTGCTAAATTTTTATTTTCATTAGAAGATATAATTTTAAGGGATGCCAATATTGGTATAGTTTCATCGATCGTTAGGATACTATCACTTACAGCCCCTTCAATACTATTCCCAGCTCTGTCCCAAACTTTAGCAATAAATTGGGCTTTACCTCCTTCACTAAAACCAGCCATTGATTCAAAAATATTAGCAGCTATAGAAACATTTTTTACATCATCTATATCACCTTTTTCAATCTCAAATATCTCACCCATTTCATTATAAGATTTTCCTCCATTAAAGCTAACCTTGACTTGAATTCTTCCACCGATCAACGTAGGATCATCTACAAGAGGAACACCCACAGTAACATCAGTGGCTAAACTATTCCAATATACTGCTGAACCATCTTGAGCTAAATTAAATGAAAAAATAAGCGCTATAAATAGAAAATTTTTCACTTCCACTCTTCTAATAAATTTTTAGCGATTTGATATTGATCAAAATCTTCTACTTTATCTTTTTCAGAATATGGCTGTTTTAATAAGCCCACAAGCATTGACTTCGCTCTATCACTCTGCTTATCTTTATATAGTGCCCGTGATAAATAAACAGTTTGTGAAGGAGTAGATAACCCTGTATCATAAGCTTTAGTTAAATATTTTATAGCTTTATCATTATCGGGCCATGATAAAATAAATGGTATATAAGGAGACTTAAAGTGTACCGCACCCAGCATAAAATAACCTCCACCATTTGAATATTCAGAATCTAATTCGATTATTTTATTTGCATGATCTCTCATAAGGTTAGCAACACCTTCCTTAGCAGCAGCAAGTAAACCATACACCTCTGCCCAGCTACCAAGATTCACTAAAAACCAATAACGAGCAGAAGCGGACTCAGGATATAACTTAATAAGTTTCTCTCCTAAATCTTTTCCTTTATTGAATATTTTTTTCTTTTCGTCATCAGTCTTCGCTATAAACTTTCCCTTAAAATAATAGCACCGCATTAAATATACACCTGCATCTAATTCCATTTGAGAATATGCTTTTTTAAACTCTTCTATTGCATTATTTATTGGCTCAGATTTTACATTAAAACCAACAGCATTTTCTGCTCGAGATTCATAATGCTCTATCCCTTTTTCAAAAGCAGATGTTTCTGCCATAATAAATGAAAAAATAAAAATATTATTAATAAAAAAAAATTTCATAAAATTATTTAAAAAAATTCGATATAAGTAATTTTCAATTCTCGTTTAAAATAATCAACTTTTTCACTAAAGAGCAAATTATTAAAATGTACTTCTAGATGGAGAGACTCAACAAAAGACCACCGAACCGCAGCATTGAGATAACCACTATTATTAATAGACATAGTTTTTGCAGTTTTATCATTCTCATTCAATGCGCCATTATATTCTATAAGCAAGGAGAATTCAGGATTAAATTCAAGATCCAATCCAAAAAATAAATTGGCATCCTCATCACCATCAGCAGTTTCAAGAAAACTATAATTTACACCAGTGTGAAAGCCCATATTACCAAGTGGAGTTTCCCAATTTTTAGAAAAAGCTCCATATACTCCTAATGCTTTTGTTTCATAACGTTGTAAAGTGTCTTCTGACCTATAATCACCAAGACCCTGAGTATTAAGACCTATTGCTAAAGCAGGCATTGACATACTTTCATCAATCACTAAATATTTTAATTTTGCTTCAGGGCGCGGATACCACTTTAAACTATCGTCACCTATAAGGTTAGGAGATCCATAGGATAAGCCAAACTGAAAACGATCTGTAAGACCTGTACTTAACCCTAATATTAATCCACCTTCATCTTGGATTCTCATATCCATAGAAAAACTTCCTCTCATTAAAGTACCTGCAGTTGGGACACTAATAAGATCAGTTGGCGGCGGATATTCTTGAGCCATTAATAAATTAAATATTGCAATAATTAATATATTTTTATGGTTTTTCATTATCTGTTTAAATGAATAGGTTTAGGATAAATTACATCTCCCATTCGTGACGTCAAAGAACGGACACGATGTAATGGTAATGTAAGTAACTCATCTTCATTATCCATTCTGAACTGAATACCATTATCAGACACGCTGAAATAATCAACAAATAATTGCTCTCCATTAACTAACAATAGAATATCCCATTCCGTTTTTGGTATAAAACCTCCCTGCGGGACCAATATCCTACTCTCCTTTATCTCTTTTGCTATAATATCTACTTCATCAAGTGTATTATGAGTCCTCGGTGGTGGAGTAAGATATAGTTGATCAGCTGGAGCCATATCAACGGCAACACTAGAGATAAGCTCACCATCATGACCAAACTCCCAAATTTGAACAACAGTGCTTGGCTCTTCATCATGATAAATAATATCAAATTTATATTTAAACCTACGAATAATTCTCGCAGATGGTAAATCTCTCCATCTTTCTTCAGATAAATACCCTAGATAATCATAGTCTAATTCAATCTGTCCATATTTTTGACCATCAATAGTCTGGAATATTATTTTTTTTACCTGCATGCCATCATCAAAAATAAAATAAGTTTGTTGATCATTAAAATTAAGTGGCTCGTTTACCTTATAGCGCCATGTTCTATATTCCTGGCTCCACATCTCATCCTGACCATACACAGTTAAATTTAAATATTTCATATTCTGATTATATTCGCCTCTTTCAATCATCTTTCCAGTTAAATCATACCTTAACATTTCCAGCTTTTTGGTTACACCATTTGGAGATATTCGCTCAATTTTAATCGGTTGATTAAGAGTATTATAACTTACTGCAAGATGAGCCTTACCCCTTCTCTCAGTTGACAGCATAGCAAGATCCGCTTTAAAATTATGATCAGACTCAAAATATTTAACATAAATAACATCATCTGGATTTTGAGCTAAAAGGGCAAAAACTAAGAGACAAAAGAAAAAGGCTGTCTTTTTTAAAAATACCATTAATCTTCAGGAGTTAAATCTTCATCCAATGAATTAGAAAGCTTAAAACGATAGATAGCTCCATGCTCACTATCACAAACATATAAAATACCTCTATCATCGACTGTTGCAGCAACAGGCTTGCTCATAATCTTCTCTGTTTCATCTATATACCCTGCTTTTTTAAAAAAATCACCTTTAAAATTAAACACTGTAATATCAGAGTTCTGTTGATCAACAATATAACTATTTCTATTATTATCTACAGCAATATCTACCGGGTTTAAAAACCATGAAGGATTCATTATATCATCAGCCTCTGGCTGAAAACCTGAAGTGTAAATCGCAAAATCTCCACCTAGATTTGGAGATATCATATGTATTGGGAAGTAATTACCCTTTTGGGTATAATATAAATTACCTTGATAATCGACATCAATACTAACTGGCTTATTTACTGTACCTGCTCCAGTCCCGTATCCTTTAATCGTTGATCCAAAGCGACCCGTATAAGCCCAAACTAAGTCTCCACTTTTGAGTTCTAAAATAAGGGATCGCTTAAAATCCACCTGTACAATTCGATACTGGTTATTAGAACCTCCGAAATTATCAGTTACAAATACCATGTTTTCATTATCTGCTGGAGCTGTAAGCGCTGTAAATTGACTTTCCTCTGATTGATAATATGTATCAAGATAGATATTCATTTCATCATTGCCATCATAGAAAAGGTGTGGCTCCATCAAGGAATCTATCAATGCCTGATCGGTGGTCATATCACCATCAACAATTCCCCAATCACTATCATTAAGTAGTGAAAGCCAAACATCCGTTCCTGCTGTGGCTACAGTATCAGCTCCAGTTTGTGCATGAATAAATGTCGCACTTATTGAAACCTTACTAATACCAACTTCATTCCAATATTGGTTCCAAACAAATATTCTTTGAGAGCCATCAATATAAAATACATTCATTTTTTTATCAATATCTACATCCTTGGGTACTATTCCTATACCATTATTATCAACAAGTGAAAGCAAATCCTCAAATCCTTCTGGACGATTTCCATTCTGATCAAAAACTAGAATTGACTGATTAACTTCATCTGCAACAAAAATTCTTCCATCTTGAGCAATAGATATCTCTATCGGCTTATTAATTCCTTGATCACCACTCCATACTGGCTGAACCAAAAGATATGTTGTATCCCCAGCACCAAAATTTCCAGGATTTGAATTTTGAATATCCTCTGGTATTACGAATCTATCCATGCACGAACAAATAATAAGACAAATGAATAGATATATAAATCTTAACAAAACAATCACAACGAGAACCCTATACTAAATCGATTTGGATCCGTTAAATGATCAAAATTTGCGTAGCCATAATCCACACGCAATTTGAACCTACCCAATGGAATAAATAAACCTACACCCAAAGTAAAATTCTCCTCATTTTTATTGAACTTATATCCGCTTCTTATAAAAAACATTCGCATAAAAGAGTATTCTAATCCAGTTACAATATATTCTGCATTATCAACTGGATGATTGAGTTGAGTAGAAAAAGTAACTAGGTGGTCTTGGGTATTAATTGGATCTACTGCCGCACCAACCCTAAACTGTGTTGGAGGAGAAAATTTTTCAAAATCTGTTTTTTCTTCAATCTCATTTCCAGAGCTTTGATCAAGGATTCTCTTTTGATAGTCCCCATCTGGAGCAACCTGCTCCCCAAAATTAGATAAACTCGCACAAAACCGCAGAGAACCATAGCCTGTCCAATAAAAAGTACCCATATCTATTAATGCAGCACTCATTTTATATCCAGCTAAATCTTCAGTAACATATTTCAAGGTCACTCCAAAACTAAACCTATCTGTCATTTTCGCTCCATACGTTACACCTAAAAATCGATCTTGATAGGTGAAATAATTTCCCGTACCATCAGGAAAATATTCTGTAGTCTCCATCATAGGCTTCATATGCAATATCCCGCCATTTAAACCAACATAATGACGACCTTTTAGGCGATGAGTAAAACTAAAATAATCATAAAAAATATCTGCTGGCCACTGTATCTGAGAAATAGAGAATTCAGTTTGATCTAATTGCGCAATAATTGCAGGGTTATAATGTATACTAGTCGCGTCTTGATTTAAGGCAACCACAGACTCCCCCATTCCTGATGCTCTAGCACTAACACCAATATTTAAAAATGTGAATGCCGATGTTCCGACACGCTGTCCTCCAAGAATTGGAAACAAGGTCTGTCCCCAACTAAATGACACAAGAGATATAACAACTAAAATAATTTGCAAAGTATATATCATTAGAAAATAAATTGAATTCCTATTTCCATAGAACGCGGTCGAGAATAACGTGATGGGTCTTCATTTGGATTTGGACTATTTAACAATCTATATCCATATATTTCACCTGGGTCATATCCTCTTCCAGTATAAGGATTAATTCGTCTTGGATTTACATCATTTAAGACATTCTCTATTTCTGCATACGTCTTAAGTTTAAATTGACCTAATGCTATAGTTTTATAAATTTTAATATCAATGTTATTTTTTGCAGCATCGCTTATAAAAGCATATGGTCGATCATCTTCTCTGGGCCCATCATAAAACTGTTGGTCTTCTACTGTAATAATCGTATCCTGAATAGATCTTGTATACCTACGACCTGACTCGTATTCTAATCTAGCTGAGATACCCCACTTGCTTGGATGAGAATAAGATATATTGGTAAACATATGAAGCGGCTTATCCCAACTCATATAATTTTCACCTAATGGTTTTTCAGATAACTGACCTGCTTGCACCAGTAAATTATCCAATGGAGAAGAGCTCTTACCCGTAACTATACTATAATTAAAATTCAAATCTACATACCAGTTTGTAAAGAGCCTGCTTTTCAAAATTGCCTCAACTCCTCTAGATCTCGCATAGTCAGCGTTGAAGTACATATTAAATGATAGGTGTGCATATTTAGGATTTGAAGGGCGAATAGTTTGGGAAGTCTCATAGTCAAACATATCTTTCCAATATGCCTTTAACTCCAGTACCTGATCTTCACTAAAGCGATGCTTAACGCCAATCTCATATTGAACTGTAGTCTTGGGATTTAAATTAGGATTCCCAAAAACCTGATATGTAGACTGAGCTTTAGAATTAATTTTTGCATACACGTATTGAAAAGTCGGTAACTGTGAAAAATGGCCATAATAAAAATATAAAACATCATTATCCGTAACTGGATGTGAAATACCAAAACGAGGACTCAACCGAGCCTTCATTTTATAAGGATCTCCAAACCATGGAAAATCAAATGTCTCATCCTTAAATAACTGGCGTGCACTATTTGTTATAATAATATTACTCGTATCATTGATAGCATCTTCAACATATCTTCCTGGAGCCCAATAATCAGTACGAAGCCCAAGGTTTAGAGTCATTCCTTCAAAAACAATTCTATCTTGTATATAAAATGCACCAAAATATGTTTTGGCACTATAGCTATCATAATTAGCACCAAAACCTGATGATCCACTCCAAGGCTCATCAATATCTAATACCTGAATATCTGTAATAGTATGCTCAAACCCAGATTTAAGTTTATGATTAGACTCAGTGTGAAAGGTCCAGTCCAAATCCATTCTTGTATTCTCACTTGACAAATCATACCACTCTGGAGCAAAACCAGTATCATAAAATTCATCACCATAGGTAATCTGCACATTTCCATCTAACTGTGTATTATCCAAATTATAATTTACTGGCTCAAGATCTAATCTTTCTTGATACTCACTCCAATGTAAATCTTGAACAGCACTATGTTCCATTGTAGAAAATTTTCCGACTGTTAGCTCATAAAAAGAACGAGTGGAGAGTGTGTGAGTCCAATTCATATTAAACAACCGTGTATCTCTTGTAACTGTGTTATAATTATCGAGTATATTTTGATAACGATAGGGAAAATATGTTGAAGAAAATGCTCTAGGCATAAAATACCCTTGATTTATATTTGTTGAAGCATCATAAGAAACTGACAATTTTTTCTTAGCGCTATACAACCAAGTTAATTTATATAAAAGGTGCCAATCATTATTTTCTCTAGCAGATAATTTTTTCATAATATTATCTGCTCCAGATTCACTAATTAATGGTGTGCTCCAATAACGATGCGGATACAATCTAGAAGCAACAGGAAGATTGCCATCATATACTTTACCATAACCATTTAAAAAAAATGAAAAACTACCTGGTATATCTAAGTTCACGAATTTGGGTATTTTTTCGAAAAACAAATCTGGCCCTCCAAGATTAAATTCTATTCTATCAGAATTAAAATTATCTGCTAAAAATCTATCACTTGAAAATTTCAGAGCTCCTTCATAACGATCTCGACCCTCTTTTAATTTTATATTTACAATTCCAGACATTGCCTGGCCATATTCTGCACTATAACCACCTGTAACAATTTCTAATTCTTCAATTGCATCTGCATTAACAAAAAGATTTCCAGAGTACCCTGAAAGTGGATCTTTCACAGAGAATCCATCTACAACAAACATACTCTCATCAATTCTTCCACCACGGATATGTATTTCATTATCCTGAGTCGTAACCCCTATCTGTTCAGAAAGAATATCCTCTACGCTAGAAACAACCTTATTCTCAATCTCTTCTTTTCTAACTCTTGCAACAGAAGCAGTCTCATCAACATCAAACAATGGTTTTTTCCCCATAACCACAACATCTTCACCAAAACTAAGCACTGTCTCTTCCATTAAAAAATTAATTTTAACAGTTTCATTTTCTTTTACTATTACACCAGTTTTGAGAATAACCTTGTATCCAATCATAGATACTTCAACATCATAACTACCTGGAGAAACATTATCTATTAAATATCTACCTTGAAGATCTGAAGCTGTTCCATAATATGTTCCCTTAACCATAATATTAACTCCAGGCATATCTTCACCAGACTTTAACTCAGTAATCTTACCTGAAATAGACCCAATATTTTGTGGATAAAGAATAGCAAAAAATAAAAAAAACGAAAAATATTTCATGGTGTAAATTCGCTTTCAAATAGGTACTGAAACAATTTAATCGCAGATCCATTACCCTGGAGCTTTGGTCGGTAACCATCATGAAGAGGGAGAGTCATAATTGCAACCTTGCCGGATAGTTCAATTGGTGACACTTTATACTGTCCTATACTGCAAATAGTAGGTGTCCCTGACCAAGATTGATTTCCCTCTGGTTCTGGCATTTGATAAATAGCTTGTACATTATCAAACTCAGATGCATCAGGCCAAAACCCCTTAACCTTAACAGCGATAAGGTGAGAAATAGAAAGATTTAAACTAGTATCAATAGGGCTTTCAATTACTGTACCAGTATGTAAACGACCATTAGGGTTTAGGGTAACTAATGAATCCATAGGAAACCATGTGAACGTGGTATCTTCAAAATCAATTGGGTTAATAAATAAATTCCCACCACTCATAATAAAGTTTACTAAGCTAGCCTCTGCTCGGTTATAGGTATCATTTGCTGACGCTGTATTATTATATGCGGTATACCATATAACATGATCAAAATAATTTAAATTAGCTGAAACATCTGTTGATG
>CETG01124719.1_pt1 | contig 16766 bp, 6 predicted proteins | sample 361471 | NCBI WGS metagenome assembly CETG01 (sample SAMEA2622696, study PRJEB7988) | marine metagenome | isolation source: saline water (ENVO:00002010), including | reverse complement strand
AAAAGACGCAATAGCGAATACATTAATTATTTTTTGCATGATTATAACTCATATTTTTTATTGTTTTCATCTGTAACTATCTTGATTGGTCCTTGCTCTACTCTAATAGTTTGAGTAGGTGCAGTTTCTTTTGCTGCAGCGATTAATCTTTCTAAGTCTGCTTTAGTGATACCACCACTACCAGGAGGTAGTGATTGAGATGCACCATTGTTCTTTTTATTTGCCGTCTGAACGCCAAATGTCGCTAAAACTCCAGTGAACACCGAAGCTATGAAGGTCGGATCTAGGTCTTGCTTAGGAATTTGTAGTTGTGGGGGCAAATCTACGTACGCTAAAGTTAAGATACCACCACTCCAAATGAGAATACCAAGTCTCACAAAAGTAGACAAGATTTCTAACTGTTCTTCCTTATCATCCATTGCCTCCTTAAGTTTACCTAAGGGACCTTTCTTCTTGACTTCTTCTTCTTTTTTCTTTTCCATAATACAACTCAAAGGCTTCTTTATTTATGCCTGAGCCTCCTTCCAAGAGAAACGTGCGTCAATACCTCTTGTTTGGTTTGTAATATTTGTAGCACGAATCGCTAAAACTTCAGGACCGTCTGGGAAAATACCTGTTGGATTAGGTGCAGTTGATGTATCATAATTAGCACTACCACCACCTAATATACTATTAGATATCTCTTTAACATCTGATAGATCATAACTGTTAACACCATTATCAGAATAGAATCCAAATATAACTTCACCACCATTCAATTGAGTATTAACATTCATGATAGCGTATTGTGCTAGAGAAGTACCTCCAACAGGAACCCATATACCTTGAATGTCAGGAACAGGATTCAACACCAACTCAACGAAGAACTTACCATTAGATGAGATGTCAACCTGAGATAAAACCAACTGCATTCTATTAACAAGTTCTCTAGTACCAAAGTTACCAGCAATACCATTGTCAATAGATGGTGCTACACGTAGAGCAATAATCGCTCTAGTATCTCCTGAATTTATTCCACCTTGTCGTTTCGTAGCAGCAGTGTAAACATATGCTCGGTCATCATCTAGTCTACCGTCCATAATAACTGATGAACCCCAGTGACTTATCTGTGGTACAGACGTTGCACCAATCAATTCAACTCCAATAGGTTGTGTTGAATTGTAAGTAAATGACTGTGCTGCAGCTGCACCAAGAGGTGAGAAAATAACACCAGTTGGGTTGGCACTAGTAACTGCTTTACTCAATGCAATATTAGATCCTGAAATACTATGTACAAAAGTATCAGCAGGGATATTAGTACCTATAACTCTCTGTCCTTTTTGAATACCTGTTGCACTACTTACAGTACCACTAGAAGCACCACTAGCCATTGTTAATGATACTCCAGTAGCACCTGCTTTTTCTCTAACACATCCTGTGAATGATCCAGCAAAAGCACGTGAAAGAGGAGACAATGGAGAACCACTAGCATCATCCAATGCAATACCAGTTGAACTACCAATAGTATCAGTTATCTGGAATGTAGTACCAGAAGGAACTGCAGCAACATAATATATTTTATTAGCAACAATATTAGAGAACGGTGTGTCAAATGTAATTGTCTGTTGTCCACCTGGAGATAGTCCAGTAGTAGATGCCACTTCAATCGTATCACCAGCAGCACTTACAGCAATAACATCCTGAACAACTGATGTCTTTCCTGTGTAGTTAATATACTCTGTAATACCTGCAGTAGCACCAGAAGTTTGTCTAACTCTTAGAGTTCCAGCAGTTGGGAAATGAGTTGGTGCATTATTAATATACAATGTTCCATCACCAGAACTGAAGCTTCTTGATGCAACTGTTGATGGTGGAATAGTATTAACTTCATAACGAGCTGGTAGGTTACCAGATCTCATGTATGCTTCAGTGTTCTGGTTGTTGTTAGGAATCTTATGAGCATAGATAACGTCACCATTCAATGCACGGAAACCCCAACGAACGAAACCTGCACCATACCAAGAGTAATCCATGTAGAACATCTGCATCTTGGTTGGGTCAAGAGTGTAACCAGTCTTACCAGATCCATCACAACGGTCAATGTTCCAGTCAGACTGATTCCATTCAGTCTCAACAGTCTTAGTTACAGGAACACTGTTTGCTGTAGGTCCACGATAGTCTGGGAAGATAACCATCTGTGTATCAGAGATGATACCATCAACACGATATGAAGTACCACGAATGACTACATAATCACCTGGTTTTAATTGTTTTGAAAACTTTGTACCTTGTAAGTTTGGTCCTGTATAACTAGAAACTAATGTACTTCCTTCAGTACAAGTTACTTTACCAGATATCTGGAATGTAGATGTTCTACGAACCACACTTAAGTTACCACTAGCATAACGGAAGAAGATACCGTTCTGCTGATCCATCATACCAATCTCTAATCTAGTACCAAAAGAACTAGTAGGAGTTACAGTATACTCACCTGATGCAGTTGCATCGGTAGGTGCACTACCAACAACATACTCAAAAGTATATGGGTCAATAACATTAGTAACAGCATAAGATCCATTGTAGTTATTATCATCACAACTACGAACATCAACAACTGTATCTCTAGTAACGTTATGTGCATCAGATGATACTACAGTAACCGTAGTTCCAGATGAACTAATACTATCAATGTTTGGAATTGCAGGTTCAAGAATAGAACCAGTAGAGAACGATACACCTTTACCAGATTGATAACGGAAATAACGTTTTGTTTGTCTAATTGCTTGTTGGTTCTTAGAAGCAGAGTTTGTAGAGAACTTTACACCACCATCAAATGCTCTGTGAATTGAGTTACCTTGTGGTCTTGGATAAAGTTTAATAGTACCAGTACCTACTGATCCACTAGGAGCAGCGTCTGGGAAGTAATAAAAACGAGTGGGAGATTCTACTCTAGAAATTTCCCATGATCCATTAACATTAGTACCAGCAGAACCTGCAATAGCAACCTCATTACCTACTTCTAAACCATGAGCTTGTGTTGTATCAACTTGAATTGCCCCTGCCATCGTACCAGATGCACTGGTAAGTGTAATAGTTCCACCAAGATCTGAACCAGTGAAATGTATACCATTATAAATTGCTGTTCTTGCTGCGTCATAGATATTTGTTCCACCAGTACCACTTGGCCACTCATACTTAGCAGTGTATTTGAATCCAACAAAACCACCAGAAGTGCTTTTACTATCAATGATGAATACACCATTAGCACCAGGGAATGTTGTATCTTGAACATAAATTGCAGATCCAGCATCAGGTGGAGTAGAACATGACACTGCCATCTCTCTACTACCAGATGTAGTTTGAATTTCTGTAATAGTAATTGTTTCCTGAGACTTATAAGCAAATGGGTTGTTGTTGATCATTGCCAACGCTTCCCACTTAGTATCCTGAGTACCATACTCAAAGTCAGTATCAATCTGTGACTCTGGTTGAGAAATTTTTGACTTGTTTACAGCATCATTATATGTCTCTGCTGGTTTTACAGTCTCTTCAAAGTCATCATAAATGATCTGCAGCTGATCATCATCTGCCATTGCAGTAGTATCATATGCCAAAACAACCCTAGTAGTTGTAACGTTTCTGATATCAGTCTGAATAGTGTAAGTAGTAGCAATAAGTTCAGGATCTGAGAAATTATATATGATCTTATTATCCTTAACGTTTGTGATAAGGATTAAATTTTCTCTTTGTATACCATCAGGTATAATAACTTCTCTCGCTGAAGCATCAAAGAGATAGTAGTTACTTTGAATGGTTTTCCTTGCCATTACCTAAATTCCTCAGTAATTATTATTGCTTTATGTATTTATCAGACTCCGTACTTACTACGGGTAGCATTGAAGTTTTGGGATATCTCTCCAACACTTAAACGTCTCTTATAAACACGAACTTCAGCTATCTGACCATCAAGATCACCAGTACCAACAGAACTTTGATTACTATTAGTTCCAACCATGATATTTCTATAACTAGAGAAGTCAATAGGAGAAGTATTGGTAGTGTTTATAGCAGTGTCTTGTTCTACGTCATTAATATACAATCGCATTGTACCATACCCTGCATCTTGATCATAAGTTCCAACACAATGCTGCCAGTTCTTAGTTTGGGTAAAGTGTTCACATTCTTGTTGGTATGGGTCAACATAAAATCTCCAGTCAATACTATTACCACCAGAAGTTCCAACACCAAGATAACACTGATCTGTAACAGATCCAGATGGATCTCCAATAGTAATACCAGCTCCTGAGTTACTATAGGTGTCTACTTTCATCCAACATTCTACTGTTAGACTACTTACACTACCAGCATTCACTCCAGTGTCAATAAATGATGTGTTAAGACCATTACCAGTAAAATCAAAACAAGGAACACCTGCATTTGGATCGTAATAAAATGCCCTGCCTGAATAACCAGTATGAGTGCTACTACCCAAATCATATGTGAAAGTATTAGCATCTACCACTGTGACAGTGTAATAAACTGTAAGACCATTATTGTAAAGGACCATGCTTGGATTTTCTAATTGTAAGCTTATACAAACCGAGTCACCAGTAGTCAAATTATGAGCATGTGTAACCGTTGCAGTTGATCCAGAAACTGAAACGGGCATAGTAAAATTGCTACCAATTAATAAAGCAGAAGGATTAGCAGAATCAGTGAATGAACATCCAGTAGGTTGTCCAAGACCTGAACCTCCAAAAACAATATTCTTTGGTTTATCTCGTGCTGTTTTTGCTGCTCCGTAAGTTTGGAAATAATTATTCATATTACCTCCTTCTTCCAGTTGAGCACCCCAAACTAATGCTTCACTACCATCAACTCCTCCAACATAACAACACATTGTAGTATTATTAGACTTAGTTCTAGCGGTGCAATGATAACGTTTCCAATTTTTCTCCAAAGCAAAGGTAGTTTCAGCAGAAATTGAATCTCCTGTAATACGTTTCCATCTTACCTTAAAGTTATTACCAACTTGGTCTGGTGTACTTGCCTTAACCCAACAAGAAAAAGTATATTCCTTACCTCCTGTTATTGCTATCTGAGTAGAGGCACCTGAAGTTACTGGTCCAAGACTAGGACTGGTATCTATATCATTTGATGATATAGTTGCTTTGGTAGCAGTCATTGTTCCATCAGGAGCAATACCTGCATTTTTAACAAGTGTTCCATTACTACCTGGATTCCAGTTTCCATTATTAGTGCTCCATGGAATTAAATTCTCAGCAGGTTCATAACATGCTCTGTTTCCAAAATCATAGTGTAATATAAGAGTAGTATCAGTTACAATATTAGTAGAAATTTTGGCTGCAGTGTGAGGTAACTGATCTTTATACTTATACTTAGTAGCATGAAAATTCTGATAAACTTCTTCTTCTGATAGACATCTTGGATAGTAACGGAAATCTGACATACTTCCTTTAAAATAACCATTACCATTAGTAGGGTTACCATTATAACCAATATACCAATCATTAGTAGCATTACCAATGTCTGTACTCATAACAGGACCAGTACCATCAGAGTCTCCATCTAAGTATACTGTACCAACACCACCAGTTCTTGTAAATACAGCATGATGCCAGTTATCATCATAACAATCAGTATTTCCATAAACTAATAGTTTAGTACCACCTGTTTCTTCTGTATAAAATCTTAGTGTACCATCACTGACATGAAATCCTAGTCGTGTAAATGGTCCATCAAAATTATCTTTATTAGAAAAGAAATATTGCCAAACACCTCCACCACTTTGACCAGGAGTTTTAAACCAAACTTCAAATGAAAAATCACTAGTGCCTAAAGCTGCGACATTAGATGTTTGGAATCCATTATAATTAACTCCAGTAAATATCCATTCATGTTCTCTATTGAGAGGTCCTTTCACAGGAATAGCACCACCATCAGGCGTAAGTTGCCATGAAGAACCTACAATACCTTTATCTTTTGCGTAAACTGTTGTAGTAGGTCCTGATGAAGTTGTTTGATCAGCAGTCAATGTTGAAGGGAATGCTCTTCCATCACCCCATATAATTCTTACAGCACCATGTCCACCTTTGTTTCCAGCCCATCTACCACTACCACCACCACCATATTCACCACCAGTAGAAGATCCTGCACCACTAGTTCCTTCTCCATTACCAGCAGAACCACCTGAACCACCTCCTCCATTCTCACTAGTTGCTACACCATTTGCACCTTCACCCATAATTCCTACACCACCACCAGCCCAGTAAGCCCAAGCACCACCAGCACCACCTCCACCAGCTCCATCACTAGACCATGGACTAAAACCTTTATTATTTCCACCATTACCAGAGTATCCTCCTGCTCCACCTCCTCCATATCCAACTGATCCAATTCCTTCACCACTAATACCACCATTACCACCACCATCATAAGTTCCTGATGGTGTTGCTGGAGTTTGTGTAGCTCCAGAACCACCTTCAGCAATAGTTGTATTTGTTCCATCACTGAATGTAGAATCTTCACCATCACTGTATGCTGTACCTGGACCACTAGTGCTTGCTCCAGCTTCACCAACTACTACTGAATAACCTGTTCCTGGTACTACAGTAATATTATTTCTATATGCTAACGCTGCACCATTACAAGAACCACCACCAACACATACTACACATACAGATGTTACTCCAGCAGGTGCTGTCCATGTATAAGTTCCTGGTGTAGTATATGCTTGTTGTCCTTGAGCTGCACCACCAACAGTAACACTTGTTGTTTCAGTTGTTAAATCAACATGACTAAAATCAACAGGTCTAACTGATGGACTACCACTGTATAAAAATACATCTTTCTCTTCATGACGTGTCTTCTTGTATGCAATGTTAGTAGCATAATCATCAAATAAAGTTTTCAATCCATTATAAGGATAAGAAATCTGATCACTGGTATCATTTCTAACAGATCCATCAGACAATCTTCCAATTCTATCAACAGAAGAGTTAACAGAGTAAGTAATTGTTTTAGAATTTGTTGCATCATATGTGAACTCACCAAAACCATTACCAGAAGCACTTACCTTACCAAAATTATATGTTTTAGATGCACCAGTACCAACATTCTCTTGCTCATCTACAAAAAGAACATAATAGAAAGATGGATCTCCTTCCAATCCTATAACACCTTCATCAAAAACATTATTACCTTCCGCAAAATTTGTAGAAGATTGAATTCTTCTTTTAAAAACAACATCACCATTCTTTGAATATTTAATTAAAGACACTCCTCTCTTAGTAGGAGATCCAGCAACTACCTCATGAGAAAGAACAATTGTTTGTTCAACTTCTGTGTCTGACCAAACTTTATAATAAGTATGTTCTTCTCCTACAGGAGATCTTTTCTGCCAGATTAAATTTCCTTCTGCAGTATATTTAAAAATAATTCCATTATTAATAACACCACTATCATAACTACTTTCTGCACCTACAATATAAATATGATCCTTATCATCAATATAAACATCTTTTAATTCAACTGGATTTTTTGAACCAGCTTGATGTTCTTCACCACTATCAATTGTTAAATCCCAAATAACTTCTCCAGTATTAGCATCTACCTTTACCACATATCCCTGTTCTTCTACTCCATCAATTGATCCAACTGCAACAACTTGATCTCTATCATTAGCTGCTATTGACCACAGATTAACATCACCACCTAAACGAGTTGATGCCTTACCCCATAAAGGATTTCCACCACCATCCCATTTTTCAATAAATGCCACCCATTCACCAGTAAGAGCAATATATTTGTGACCACAAGCATATATTTGATCTTCACTTGCAGTACCATTGCTCTTAATAGCAACATCAAAGTATTCTAGATCAGCAGTTGATGAAGTTGATGACCACACTTGCGTTCCATTAGAATTAACCTGTGAAACCCATGGCATTCCATCAGTTTTTCCACCAACATAAATTAAACCTCCATATGGCTGTTGCTGCTTCATGAAGTTTATTCTACATCCAGTTCCATTAGTAACAGTTTGATTAAATTTAGTTCTCCAGTCTTGTACATTAGTAGGATTTTCTGGATCAGTTATAGCATCATAAGCTTGCTTTTCTACGAAACCAAAATGAATTGAATTAGAATCCCTTCCATTTCCAGATAAAAGATATTTCTGATCAACTTCACTGTATCTAATATCACCTGTAGTATACCTATTATCTGATAAGGTTGATCTATTAATATTATGAAAGAAATTGGTGACTGCATCTTCGCCACCTGAACCTAGAAGGAAGAAATTCCTAGGAGGACTATTAAAACTTACAGGCATTTATATATCCTCTTAACTGAAGTCGGTATTACCCTGACCAAATACTTTAACGACACCAGAGTTATCTTTCATAACAATAAAGGAAAGTATATCCGTATTAGATGTAGCTAATGGTGGAGAACCTCCAGACCATTGAACACCATTTGAAACGTTGTTTCCATCAACAGTACAAGCATCACCATATGTAGCAGCAGCATTAGCATCAATAATTATTGTGACTGTAATAGATTGACCATTCTGTAGTAGATTTCCATCAGGATCAGCAGTATTAAATGCCCATGTATTAATAGCAGTAGTTGGTGTAGTTCCACAAGTTGTATTAGCACCTGCAGTTGTAACATTTAATGTATTAGAAGTAACAGTAAATGCAGAAGCGAAACTACTGAATACTTTTTCAATAACTCTACCACCAAGAACAGCAGCACCATCAACTTCCAATGCTGGAGAACCAGTAGGACCAACAAGAACACCAACAGATGTTAGAGAAGAATTAACAACGGTTGAACCAAGAGTTGTAGTAGAAAGAGCTAACTGATTGTTAATAAGAAACTCTTTACCAAAAGCAAGTTCAAAGTTATCAGTACATGTGAAATACTTATTAGTTCTATTATCATATAGAATACTATGATCTGTTGTACCCTTAACGATAACACCACCACCATCTGCAGCAGTATCAGAAGGACCAACAGCTTGGAAGGTTGCTGTTCCAGATCCAGTTACAGCAGCAGAAATTACAGCACTGTTTCCAGTAATAGAAGTAATTGTAGTTCCAACAGGAACACTAATACCACCAGTCGTAGAAGTAATAACCATTCCTGGAATCAAGTTTGATGTAGGAGTGATTGCCGTTATAGTTGTTGTATTATCTACAGTTACTGCAGTAAATGTTGTGTTAACAACAGCAGCAAGTTCAAGGTTTTTATCGTCAACCTGTATGACGTTTGAATTAATTGATGTAACAGTTCCATTAACCGTTAGAGATCCTTGTATCAATGCATCTCCATCAACAGTTAAATCATTTCCTATTGTTACTTTAAAAGTATTATCACCACGTATCCATGCCTCAGTACCAGATCCAATGACTAATTGATTGTCACCATCAGGAACGATTGGAGTATGAGTAGCATTAGTAGAGTTAGCATCAGCAGCTGGACCGATAATAACATTACCACTACCTGTTAAACCATAACCTGCATAGTATCCAATACAGACGTTCGCTTCACCTGCAAGGTTGCTCTCCATTGCATTGTTACCAATGGCAATATTTTTATCCGCAGAAGTCGCTGATAGCAATGCATCTCGGCCAATAGCTATGTTATCATCTCCAACACCAAGTTGGTTCAATGCCCTATTACCAAATGCAGTATTGCCAGCACCACTATTAACTGTTAGCAATGCTTTATAGCCCATCGCAGTGTTCTGGGAACCAGAAGTGATGTTATCTAAACAAGAAACTCCAAGTCTAGTGTTTGTTGCAACAGCACCAGCACCCCTACCAATACTCATTGGGTCTGACTTAGTACCACGAATCCATATATCTTTTTCTTCTGCGTTTAACTGACCATATACTTTAACATCACCATCAGTAACAACTCCATTAGTAACTAAACCAACCTCTAAACTTTCATTGATCTTAACATCTTGATCAATTGTAGTTAAACCACCTGCTGCACCCATATTAATTGCAGTGGCAGCACCAAATGCAGTAATAGAAGTAGCAGAACTATTGAGCAACGTGAACCCAGTAGAGGTTGTCGTCAATCCTTGAATTATATTTGGATTAGTTTGGAATACTAATCTATCTGTTCCTGTTGTATCACTTATCAAACCTCTCATCTGTGTGGAAGTTGTTGAAGCAAACACAGCAAGAGTATCACTTGTAAATGCTGTGCTACCACCGTTTCTAAAGTTTACTGATATGGATGCAGCATTATTATCAGAAGTAAATAATAAATCTCTCTTAACTTCTAATGTTTTTGCATCAGTCATTGTTAAGACTGCTGATGCAGTTGTTGTAATCTCTAAACCATTAATAGAAGTTGCTGTTGCAGCACCAAGAACAGGAGTAGTTAAAGTAGGAGAATTTAAAGTCTTATTTTCAAGAATCTGAGTGTCTTGATCAGTTATGATATTCTTATTAACTGATCCATCAGTAAATCTCCACAACTGTCCAGCTTCATACCATTCTAATCTTTGATAATTAGATATATTACCTTGTGCATCTGATGTTCTGTTAACCTGTATACCACCATCAGCAGCAACTAAACTAAGACCTTTTCTTAATTCAATAATATTATCTTCTACTACTAAAGTAGCAACCTCTAAAATTGTTTGTGTTCCTGTAACTAAGAGGTCACCACCAATAGTAACAGTCGTTCCATCATCCTGAATAATACTATTAGCAAGTTGTGTGTTACCACTATCCCACTTAACTAATGTATTACCTACTAAGTTTGTATTATTCTTTAAAGATAGATCAGATGAAGAAAATTGTAGACCACCACTAGCAGTAATAGCAGCACCACTGTCAGTGTTAACAGAACTAATTTCAATAGTAGTTACACCAGCATTTGTACTTTGTGAAATACTTGTAGCACCTGTAGCAGTAAATTTAAAATCTCCAGAGTTTACAGCATTAGATCCACTAGCAAGTCTTGTAATTGTATCGTTGTCTGTGCTGTCAATATTAATTGTACTACCAGATTGTGAGACAGTAACATTACCACTACTACCACCAACAAGAGTTAAATCTCCTGAAGTAAGTGTTCCTGTAGTACCACCTTTAAGTCTAGTAATAGTATCTAATGAACTAATTGTAATCTCTGGATCTCCACTACCAGCATTAGTTCCTTGAGTTACAGTAGATGCTCCTGCTTGAAGGAAAGTAAAGTTTGCAACAGTTCCATCTGCTGGTGCATAAACTCCACCAGCACCAGCACGAATTTTAGTTTTTGTATCTGTGTCTGTTCCTGCAATATTAATAACTGAACCACTCATGGTTACAGTAGCAGCACCAGAGGAGGTAAATGATAATGCTCCAGAGGTTGCACTTCCACCTGGTGCTATAAGACTAGTAACCGTATCAGTATCTGGTGCTTGTCCAGCTATTGTAATAGTGTCACCAGTTCTAGATATTTCTAATTGAAGAGCATTGTTACCAGCAGTAACAGATTGTGGAGATCCTACTCCAATTGTTACATCATCTGTAATACCACTACCACTACCAGCTGATGTTAATCTAATAATTTTTTCTAGGTTTGATGTAGCATCTTCTGCAGAAACATTATAAGTTGTGTTGTTATCAGCTACAGTAAGAGTACCACCTAGATCAACTGTTGTTCCATTAACTGTAATTCCTGAATTAAGAAGAGCACCATTAGGAATATTAGAAAGACTGTTGTTTGCACCGTCTATAGTACAAGACTCAAACACTTTATTTGTAACTGTTTGAGAAGTTGTTAAGTAAACATCACCAGGAGAATTCCAGAATACTGTCGTGCCATCACTGTACAAATATTTTCCAGCACCTAAGTCACCGCCAATGGTAATTCCATTACCTGTTAGTTGCAGATTGTCACCTGATACAAGTTCTTCTATCTTCCTTGATACAGAGTTAACAATTAATGGATAACGATCAGCCATTCTTTCTTCCAGATGATACTAGTGCTCAGGTTTATTTATGCCGTAATAGATTATTCATCTGCGGTACGTGTTGATGGGAACTGTCTTACATCTCCAGGCCAAATAATTCTTACTGCACCGTGTTGAGCATTCATATCTGGAGTTGTGTTAGCAGGTTGACCTGCAGATCCTCCACCATATTGACCACCATAAGGATCAGTACCATTAGCACCACCAGATCCCCCTCCACCAAAGTTCCCACCAAATGGTCCATATGTACCAGCTGCTCCATTTGCTCCCTCACCAAACAATCCAACTCCACCACCACCTCCAGCAGTTCCATTACCTCCAGTAGCATTGCAAGGGGTGCCACCTCCTCCTCCACCACCAGAACCTGCGGTTGGAGCTCTCTTTCCATCACTTACAGCAGTGGTTCCACTACAGTCTGCCTTACCAGCATTACCACCATCACCAGAATATCCACCAGCACCACCACCAGCTCCCTCTCTATAACCAGTTCCATCAACGTTTGAATCTCCACTTCCTAATCCACCTCTACCTCCACCATCATAGTTAGAACCAATAGTTTTAAAAGTAGAAGAAGCAGTTCCTGAATATCCACCTTCACCACCAGAAGCAACAGTACCAAAAGCACTACTACTTTCTGCAGTATAGCTATAGGGATGTCCAGTTATTTGAGTGTTTGTATTTCCTACAACAATAGAATATGATTGACCAGGAGTTACAGTAATATTATTTTTATATGCTAATGAACCACCACTAGCACCATATGCACCACCAGTTCCACCAGCACCAACACACACTACAGATACAGATGTTACTCCAACAGGGCATGTCCAACTATATGTTCCTGGTGTAGTGAATGCTTGTTGTCCTGTAGTTCCTACAGGAGAAATATTAATAGTACCATACATGCTATTATGAATTTGACACTGGTAATAATAAGTTCCTTGAACACCTGCAGCTGGGATAGCCCAAGTAACAGTACCACTTTCTGTACCATTACTTGTTACTCCATTAGTTACTCCATTAGATGTTCCAATTCCTTGTACTGTTTTTATCCAAAAAGGATGTCCAACAGCATTTACATTAAAGTTAATTGTATCTCCTTCATTAAATGCTAATGGAATATTATCACCACTAATACTACCAGTTCTATCAGAACCTGATAAAGTGTAATTACCAGCTTGAGTAAATGTTACGGATATATTATACGTCTGTCCACCTGTAAATTCATACGTAGAAGCGACACGAGTTCTTGGAAACACCATTCCAGTATTTCTATTACCTATTTGTTCAGTTAGTTGTCCAGATTCTGGTCTAGGATTAATAGCTGCAAGATATCTGTCAGGACTATCCTTCTTACAAGTATTATCAGCAAAGTCTCCACCATTAACATTCCAATTCATATCATCAGTAACACAATGGTCTTGAATATATCCTAAGACATCAGCATTTGTAAATCTAAATTTACCTGTGGCAAGACATGCTGCTACACCTGCTACTTGAGGTGATGCCATACTGGTTCCTTGAATAGGATAGAAATAATTACCTGTTCCTTGTGTGTACTTAGTATCATTCAAACCAGTATTATCATACGCAGAAAGAATATTATTTCCAGGAGCAAAGACATCTACTGCTGGTCCGAAATTACTATACGTTGCTCTTAAAAAATTATGATGATTAGATAATGAACCTACTTTAATAACATTCTCTGCGTTAACGGGAGAACTTCCTCTATTAAAAAATATATTACTTAGTGTAGTAAATTTAATAAAGTTATCCCAGTTAGGATCAGTATCTGGAACCATATGAAAATTATCATTACCTGCTGCTCCTATAATAACTATACCCTCTGCTATTGCATCCTCAACATCAGCTCTTAATGCTGCATAGTCTGCAGGTATATCCATTTTGTTTGCACCTATTCCAAAATCTGCTTCTAACCCTGCCATTGTCCATCCACTTGGATTAGGATTGCCAGAGGTATAAGTTACACCACCATAAGTAATGGAAGATATCTCATTGATTGCAATTGGTGCAGCATGATTTAAAAGATTCTCAGATGTTAAATCATATCCATAACCCCAACTATGATTAGTGATAGTAGGATTCTTAAACCCTGTTGTAGTATTGACTGATTTGTTCCTATGAAATGCTCTAAGATAATCATAGATTAATAATGCTGGAACTGGAGTACCTGTACCAGCAAGATTGCCAAGAACCTGCATACTATAAATGTTTGCTTCTCTTGCCCATCCATAGTATTGTCCTGCTACTGTTCCACATACATGGTTACCATGTGATTCTGTATTAGTATCGTTCTTAAAATAATTTGCATATGGTGCAGATGGTAATGTCTGTCCATCATCATCAATGGTGGAAACAAGTGTATTTAATTCTGTGTACCAATCATACTGTACATATCTTGTTGTATTTGTTGTAGGACTATACCATTCCTCATTGTCAGTTGATACTGGATCATCACATATAATTACATCAACATGCTCACCGTCATTAAAGACAGTAACAGTATCTATTACCTGTTCATCTGTTGCACCCTGATTTATTAATCCATAAGTTCCCTTTCTTCTTTGTGCTGTATCTCCTGCACAATGCAAGTGACCCCATTGTCTATCATTAACTGATACAGTTGCTGAACCTTGTGTATCTCCTTTCCAAAAGTTACCAGCAACAGGATAGGTATCATAATTTTCTGCTGTCCTTCTAATCACCATACCCATTTCTTCAGGACGTAATTGAACATCCCAAATCCTAGAGTCTTTACGTAATTCTATTGCCTGTTCTTCTGTCATCCAGTAGTGTGTATTCCTACTAGAAGGACGTTTCATATTTAAACGGAAACCTTTATCCGTCATCTCAGTATAAAAACTGTCTAGATCTTCATGTTTATGAAGAGTGACAACGTATATTTTTTCCGTCATTTATCAAGCCTCTAATTGTACGTAAGTAAAGTCTACTGAAACATTACCAGTAGAACCATCATTAGTAATCTTAGTATAATAAGTAGTACCACCTCCTGGACTGAATCCAAATACACCAGGAGTAAGTAGTTGTGTTCCAGCTGTAGTAAAGATAACTTCCGCAAGTACACCAGAACCTGGAGCAGGGGATGTGTTTCTATTTCTATTAGCATCAGCAGTTCTACTAGCAGTATCAGCATAAAGAACTACCCATGCAGGAGAGTTTGATTGAATGCTTAACAAGGCAACTGTTTTTGCCATGTTTGCACTAGAATTAGCAAAAGCACCACCAGTTATTGTACCTGCTACCGAAACTGTTTGTCTTACTTGTAATCCAGCAGCAGTTCCCCATGTTACGTTACCAGCTCCATCACTAGTCAATATTTCATTAGGATTCCCATTAGTATTAGGGTATGTAAGACCACCAGCAGTCAACGCTCCCGTTATGGTAACTCCATTGGTAGTTGTTTCTAATTTTTTACCACCTGTTGTTGCTGATCCCCAATACAGTTCAACACTTAAAGCATCACCATTTGTTTGATTATTATCTAAAACTTTAATAGCATTTTGACTACCGTTTTGGAGGTAGATATCGTTACTACTTTGTAGTACAATATTATAACCACTAGTATAAGTTGATAAAAATAAATTTTGATGGTGTGTAACAAATGCTGCACCAAGAGATGCAGAAGTTTGTATAGTAAGATTATTATAACTAATACCGTTTCCTAATTGTAATATAGCGGAGTCACCAGCAACAGTAGGGCATTTAAACCAAAGTGTACTATTACTATCAACATATTGAATTTTTGGTGCTCCAGTTGCTCCCGTATAATCTCCAAAGATTACGTCTTGTAGAGCAGTATTACCTCTTCCAACTACATCATTAAATGTATCGTCTTCTGGTTGTGATGGAGTGTAATCAAAAACACCAGTGTTACTGTCATAACTTAATGCTGATGTTCCACTCGCAGCATTAGTATTGACACTAAACAAAGTTCTATCCGTAGCACTTGCACCAGCACCTGCTGCTGTCCAAGATTCACCATTCCAAGAATACGTTATACCAGCTACAGTATAAGTAAACGATCCATCCGTTGGTTGACCGCCAGTTGCGGGAAAATTTATTGCCATTTGTTGAGTGCTCCGTCTCTTTATTTATTTTCTATGTTCTAATTCTTTATGAAGATCATCTACACGAGCATTTAACTCCTGTATTGCATTAACTAAAGCAGGTATTAATTGTTTCTTATCAAGACCTTGATAAGAATCAGGGTTTTCATTCCATAATCTATAAGATTCATAGTTAGATTTGTCTAAGGCATCCTTAACATTCTGAGCAATTAAACCTGTTTCTCTCTTACCTGCTTTAGTACCATTAAATTCTATATCTTTATAAGTGAAAGTTGCAACCTCTAAACTATTAATAAAATCTAATCCACCTATAAATTTCGTGAAGTTTTCTTTAATCCTTACATCAGATCCTTGATCCTCAAAGATATCACGAATCTTTCTTTCTGCACTACCAATATCATATGTAGCAGTAGCTAATGGTAATATATGAGCGTCAATAACAATGGGTCCAACTGGATCCAATACTAAACAATTATCAATACCACTACCTCCAGATGACAATGAAACACCATCTTGAAAGTCAACCTTATTAGATCCAGATGCTATTTCAGTAGTGATCTGTGATAATGGTGGTGATACATCAACCCACTGAGATGAATCAGTATCTTGATAATATATTTTTAATCGTCCTTTATCTGACTCCCACCAAAGGTCACCAGCAGTTGCTGCTGGAG
>CETG01430854.1_pt1 | contig 16809 bp, 24 predicted proteins | sample 361471 | NCBI WGS metagenome assembly CETG01 (sample SAMEA2622696, study PRJEB7988) | marine metagenome | isolation source: saline water (ENVO:00002010), including | reverse complement strand
AGAATTTAAATATGAAATTCAGAATATGAAAGAAGAAGAAGCTTACAATTGGGCTGATCCATTAACTACTGGTTGGGAATATACATGTAATTTATTTTTAACGACTCCAAAAATTTGTTTAATAAATGATGGTTCAATAAGTCAAGGAATAAAGAAACCAGAACTATATGGTGAACCTAATAAATTTGGAGCAGATGGAGAACCATCAGGTAAATATGGATCATGGACAAGAAGAATGGGTTATGAAGAAGCATTTGATCAATTTGAAAATATTTCCGAAGATATTATATATTCAAGACCCTCTGATATAGGGAAAATTCCAAGAAAATCTAAATTAGAGAAAGATCTTAAAAATTTTTTAATTGAGTTTAGATCTATTGTTGAATCTTATATAGAAATCGAAGAAAAAATTTTAAGAATAAAAAATGAACTTGCTAATAAGTCGCAAGCCTTTTCATATATATACAAGAAACTAATAAAAGAAAAAGAATTTCCGGATAGTTTTTTTCAAAAAGAACTATCAATGATGAATGGAGTAAACGATGAGATATCTAAAATATTATGGGAAGCTGGTTATTTGTCGCCTAAACAAGTACTAAAAGCAACGGAAAAGGAATTATTAGAATTTTCAGATCTAAATATAAATCAAATAAGAAAAATAATCCTTTAATTCTTTAGATTTTTAAATAAATATTTTTGGTAATTATAAATTTAAATTAAAGTTGCGAATTAATATTTATTTTTCAAATCATAAATTAATAGGATATTTTCTATAAAGAAATTTTTTAAATATATTAAATTTATAAAGAATTTTGCTCTTCTTCTTTAAGTTGATCCACTAGTATTTTGTAATCTTTAACAATATTTTCTAGAAATTCAATTATAAATTGATTACCACATTTAGTTTCTAGGTCAACCTCGTCACAAATTGCCATTATATCTTCATAGGCTGGATTTAAAATTTTTTCTAATTGATCTTCTGTTGGTTCAAATTTCATTAAAAGTAATAATCTATATATACATTATTCAATCACATAATAAACCCTATCTCTTAATAGTTACAAAGTAAGCTTTCATCAATTACATTGTTCACTATTTTTTAATCTAATAAATAACTTTTATTAGATTTGTTGACATTAGATCTGATATTTAGACATCATTGAATAAATATAAAAAATTTTTATGCGAAGATTAATTTGTGGAATAATATTTTTGCCATTCCTTTTAACTAGTTGCGCAACGTTTAATCAAAATAATTACTCCCGTCTTGACTTAATACAGAAAAGGAATGAATTGAGGTGTGGTGTAAGCGGTAAAATCCCTGGGTTTAGTTTTCTACAAACTTCTGGCAGATATGAGGGATTAGACGTTGATATTTGTAAGGCCTTTGCTGCCGCCATATTAGGTGATCCTGAAAAGGTTGATTACAGACCTTTAACTGCAGCCGAGAGGTTTACAGCTATTAAGACAGGAGAGATTGATATATTATCTAGAAATACTACATTTACACTTAGTAGGGATTCATCAGAAGGCAATGGATTGGCTTTTGGTCCGGTCGTTTTTCACGATGGGCAAGGTCTAATGGTTAAAAATATTAGTGGAATTAATAGTATTGAAGATCTCTCAAATAAATCAATATGTGTTGGATCAGGAACAACTACTGAGCAAAATATAAATGACGCATTTGAAAGTGAATCAATTCCATATATACCAATAAAATATCAAGATCTAAATCAGGTAGTTGCAGGCTATCTACAAGGAAGATGCTCTGCAATGACCTCTGATCGGTCGCAATTAGCGGCAGCAAGATCAGGTTTTAACAATCCCAAAGATCATACTATTTTAGATATTGTCTTAAGCAAGGAACCTCTTGCTCCAGCTTCCGAAGGATCCGATCAGAAACTCTCTGATGTGATTAGATGGACCATTTTCGCTCTAATTTCAGCAGAAGAACAAGGGATAACTAAATCTAATATTGATGAGAAATTAGAGTTAGCAATAAATAACCCTAGATTGAAACCATTAAGAAGATTTTTAGGGGTTGATGGAGGTCTAGGAGAAAAAATTGGTCTATCGAATGATTTTGTTATCAAAGTTATAAAATCCACTGGAAATTATGGAGAGATTTATAAAAGGCATCTAGGTAAAAATAGTAAGGTCCCAATTCAGAGAGGATTAAATCAACTTTATAACAAGGGTGGTTTACATATTTCACCGCCTTTTAACTAATTAAATTATTTAGAATGGATAAAAGAAGAAAATTCTTCGTACAAACAATATTTTTATTTGTAATTATTTTTTTAATTATAATTTTATTAAATAATTTAATAATAAATATTTCAAGAACAGGTCTTGGTTTTAATTTCAATTGGTTGTCAAAGCCAGCTAGTTTCTCTATAGCTGAACACTCTTTGCCATATAATCCCTCAAATAGTTATAGCTGGGCACTTTTTATTGGTTGGTTAAATAGCTTAAAAGTGATTTTCTTTTCTCTAATATTATCCTCTTTATTAGGTACAATTTTAGCTTTTGCAAGAGCAAGCAATAATTTATTAATAAGAATAATTTCTTCTGGCTATATAACAGTCATTAGACAGACTCCTCTTTTACTTCAACTGATGTTTTGGTATTTTATAGGATTTCTTGGATTAAAAGACAATACAAAATTTGCTGTTTATGATTTTTTTAACATGTCAAATCAAGGGATAAAGTTTTATTCATTTGAAATTTCTTCGGAATTTGCTGCATTGTTATTTGGACTTAGTGTTTTTAGTAGCGCTTTTATAGCAGAAGTTATTCGAGGAGGAATTTTTTCTGTCCCAAATGGTCAATGGGAGGCTTTTAGAAGCCTTGGAATCTCAGAAAAAAAAGGTTTATTAAGTATCATAATCCCACAAGCATTACCAGCAATCATCCCAGGTCTTACAAGTCAATATTTAAATCTTGCCAAAAATAGTACACTAGCTATAGCTGTTGGATATTCTGATATTTATGCAATCAACGATACCATCATAAACCAAACTGGAAGGGCCATTGAGTGCTTTTTAATCTTATTAATAAGTTTCTTTTTTTTAAATATGTTAATAACTAATATTATGGAAATCATTAATAGTTTAGTTATGAATTTCAAGAAATAAATTTTATTATGAAGAATACAAAATTTATTTCACATTTAAATATTTTGGAAAAAATAAAAAAGATATTATTTAATAATTTATTTAATTCATTATTAAGTTTGCTATTAATCTTAAGCTTAGGATCAATTATTACATTCACTATAAAATGGATTATTTTTGATTCCAGTTGGAAAGTTATAACATCTAACCTTCCTCTATTTGCCTTTGGAAGTTTTCCTAAAAGCGAAAGGTGGAGGCCGGCTATTTGGATGATTAGTTTATTAACACTTTGCGTCTTAACTCTATTTGGTCCTAAATATATGTGGTTAAGAAAAAATATAATAATAGGATGGATATTAACCTTACCATTGGGTTTCTATTTACTATATGGTGGGGCTGGTCTACCTCATGTCATGAGCAGAAATTGGGGAGGTTTAACATTAACTATATTCTTAACTATTGGAAGTTCTTTTTTTTCTTTACCATTAGGAATTTTATTAGCGCTATCTAGAAAAAGTTCCTTACCGATTATTAAAAAATTTAGCGCAATCTATATTGATTCTATGAGATCTATTCCTCTTATAGCAGTCCTTTTTTTTGGACAACTATTAATACCTTTATTTCTTCCTTTTGGATTAGAAATAGATAGAGTATGGAGAGCAATTTTAGCTTATACACTTTTTCTCTCTGCTTATATTGCAGAAGATATAAGAGGAGGATTACAGGCAATTCCTAAAACGCAAATTGAGTCAGCAAATAGTCTTGGTTTAAATAAATATCAAATAAATAAATTTATATTAATCCCTCAATCTTTAATCATTGCATTACCTGCATTAACAAATCAATCCATAGGACTCTTTCAAAATACATCTTTAATGGCCATTCTTGGTTTATTAGAACTAATTGGAGTAGGCAGGAGTGTCTTAGCTAATCCAGAATTTATTGGCCAGTATATAGAGGTTTATATTTGGTTAGCTACTGTGTATTGGCTTTTTTGTACAATTATTGCCATTATTGGAAGGCATCTTGAACAAACAATGATAAAAACTAAATCTAACTTTTTTTGATAATGAAAAGAGTTATTATTGCTAAAAATTTAATAAAGTCATATTCAAACAAATTACTTGCTCTTGATAATGTGTCGCTAGAAGTAAATAAAGGAAAAGTTCTAGTTATCATGGGTCCATCCGGTTCTGGTAAAAGTACTTTAATTCGAACTTTTAATGGATTAGAAAAATTTGATAAAGGGGAGTTGGATGTATTGGGAATAAAAATAAATTCTGATTATGATGAACGAAAAATTCAGAGAATTAGAAGAAGAGTTGGTATGGTTTTTCAACAATTTAATTTATTTCCACATCTATCAATTCTAGAAAATATAACAATTGCCCCAATAAATGTCCAAAAGCGAAATAAAAAAGATGCAGAAGAATATGGGATGTATTTATTAAATCAAATGGGTATAGATTCTCATGCAAGTAAATATCCAAGCCAACTTAGTGGCGGAGAACAACAGCGTGTAGCAATTGCAAGGGCTCTAGCTCTTAGACCCGAATTAATTTTATTCGATGAGCCAACAAGTGCTCTTGATCCTGAAAGAATAAATGAAGTCCTTGATGAGATGAGGAGACTTGCTGATCAAGGAATGACAATGGTTATAGTTACTCATGAAATTAATTTTGCTAAAGAAGTTGGAGATAAAATTTTATTTATGGACTTAGGAAAAGTAATTGAACAATCATCTCCAGAGATTTTCTTTAATAATGCGAAGCATGAGAGAAGCAGAAAATTTTTGAATCAACTAGATAAGTATTAAAATCTCACTGGTTTTTTAAATATATTTTTCAGATCTTCTTAAAGCTTTTATAGCCCCTTTATAGTCACCTTTATTATATTTGTCCTCACTTTTTTTTTCTAATAAATTAATTATTTCTTTTTTTCTTGAGTTGTCAATTCTTGATTTATGATCGTTAATTAAATCAAATCTGGAAATATACAATAAAGATAATTCTTTTTGGTATGTTTCTAATAAATTTTTTTCAAGAGATGATCTATTTAAGATCATTTTTACCTTTCTTTTATCTTCTATCGCTCCTTTATAATCTCCATCTTTATATTTTTTTTCGCTAGCTTTTGAAAGCCTTATTAATTTATCTAAAATAGATATATTATCTTTTTCCATTTATTTTTCTTTACCTAAATAAACAAGCAATAAAAAACTTATAATACTTACTCCTGCTATTAAATACCAACCTGAAGAAGATGTATTTTCCATTTTGATCTAAGCAATAATATTATTAAAAAGTGAATTGATGAACTTTGATTCATATTGGAAATATTTATACTTTAAATATTTCATGGCTTTTATTCTAGTTATAAGATCTTGTAGGAAATTTAAGATCGATTTCAAATTTGTCTAAGATTTCTTAATAAAATTATCTTTTATATTTAGTAATGATACAAGACCATATTACTAAAAAGATAAAATTATTAACTCTTAAATTAAATTATTAAGTAAATAAGTATGAGATTATCTTATAAAAATCCAAAATTAACTAGTGTAACTCTAATGTATAAATTAATATTTGCACAGCAATTTTTAAAATATATCTTTTTAATAATTATATTAAATGCCTATACAAAAATCATTCTCAAAATAAAAGATTTAATTTATAACCTTGTGCGAAATATATTTATAGTTTTAATCTTTCTTATCTTATTTTTAGATACTTCAAAGGGAGAATCAAAAACTCTAGTTCCAATTAATACTGAAATAAAAATAGATCAAAAACTAGCTTTTAAATATTGCGAAGCAATAGATAAAAAATTTTTTGAAGGACTTGATAATGAATTGATTTTAAAATACGAATATTTGTTCTCTTCTATTTCAAAAGATTCAATAGATAATATGGATCAATTTTTAGAAAATTTTAGTTATCAGGTTAAATCGATTTGTTCTTATGAGCTTTCAGAAAATAATAAAAAAGAATTTAATATGTTTTTTGATAAATTTCATAATGATAAAAACAAATGGTAAATTATATTTGATTTTTTCCCTTTATAAGGTAATTATATTCAAATTTTTTTTCACTTGAGAAGATTAACTTTTATACTAAATCGAGCAAAATTTTGTCCTTAAATATTCCATTTAAATATTCATTTATAAATAAGTATGTTTCTTATATACATTTTAGGAGATAATGTTAGTGTAAATTAATTATTTATTTGGACTCTTTATCATAAAATTTTTTGAGTAATATTAATCTTTCTGGTCTTAAAGGAAAAGCTCTTGATATAAGTTCAAGCGATATTCCATCACTCAATCAAATAAAGGATTTGATACCTAGTCATTGCTTCAAGCGCAATACTAAATCTTCATTAAGATTCTTTTTGCAAACAATACTTATTCAAGCAGTAGTAATTTATATAGGATTGTTAATTCCTTTTAATAGTAAAATGATACCCTTTTGGTTTATCTATTCGATTATTTCAGGAACTACTGCAATGGGCTTTTGGGTACTAGCTCATGAGTGTGGACATGGAGCTTTCTCTGACAATAAGTTATTGCAAACAACCATAGGATATATTCTTCATTCTTTTTTATTAGTTCCATATTTTTCTTGGCAACGCTCTCACTCTATTCATCATAGATTTACTAATCATATTACTAATGGAGAAACGCACGTTCCAATTGTTATAGATGGTGATGGCATTAATGAGAAAAAAGGAGGAAGAGAGGAACTTGTTTTATCTTCATCACTTGGCAAAATAAAATATGGGATTTTGCAATTAATATTGCATTTATTCTTTGGATGGCCTGCTTATTTATTAACTGGTAGTACTGGTGGAATTAAATATGGGACCTCAAATCATTTTTGGCCAGATAGACCTTTCTCAAATAGGCTATGGTCTTCAGGTTGGGCTAAGAAGGTCTGGATTTCTGATATTGGAACAGTTGTCGTATTATTAATACTCATAAAATTAATTATCAAATATGGTTTTATTCCTATATTAGCAATGTATATAGGGCCTTTGCTTATTGTTAACTGTTGGCTAGTGGTTTATACCTGGCTACATCATACTGATACAGATGTACCTCATCTATCAAATTCAGAATTTACTTTTATTAGAGGAGCCTTCTTAACAATTGATAGACCTTATGGAAAAGTGATAGATTTTCTTCATCATAATATTGGTTCTAGTCATGTAGTTCATCATTTGTTTCCAACAATTCCGCATTATTATGCTAAAGAAGCTACACAAGTAATCAAGAAAGCATTTCCTAAAATATATCTTTTTAGTCCCCAACCAATACCAATAGCATTATGGAATATTGCTTGCAATTGTATTGCTGTTGAATTTATTAAAAATGATGGTAAATATATATGGAAAAATCCCTATCAAATTTAATAATTAATCTAACTCTTTTAGCATATACTTAAGGTTCTCTGAATCTACTTGATTAAGATAATCTTTCATTACCTCAGATGATTTTTGATTTTGAGGTTTACCAAAATGATTATCAGTAAGTCTATCCCATAAGTCTGTTTTTTCATTTAAAACTTTTTAACTTTTATTATGTTTATCTTCAACTTATATTAGATTAACTATATAAGTTAAATTATATTATCCTTAAAAAAAATGAAGCCGATATGCGGTGCTATAAATGCTGTAATAACAAAAAAAAAGGCCAAACAAAATCATCTCCAGTAAAATAGTGCATACGTATTAATGCCATAGATTGTGGATGATCCTTTCGTCAAGTGTTTTTATCTAAATGATTATTTTAATTTTATTTAGAAAAAATCCCTTATTAATTTATTTTTTAAAAATATTTAAAATTTTTTGAATAAGATTAGTTTCCTTTTTTTCTAAATTAGCTTTTTTATTTTCGGCACTTTTTTTATACCAACTTCCATATTGAGACTTCTTATAATCTTGACTACTCTTCTCAAGATTCTTTTCATCAGACATAATAAAATATTTTTCTATTTATATAATAGGCAAAAGTTTTGTAAATAAAATACTAAAAATAAATTATTTACATTAGAAAAGTTTTTAAGAAGTATTTATTTAATAAACCTTATTAAGAAATTTATTTAATTATTAGATTATTTTATTTAAACCAAAATCTTTATAATGTTTATATTATATTTATATTTTAACATTAAATAAATGTTTTCTTATTCTAAGAATTTATTTTCAATAATATTAATCTTATATTTTGTTGTAAATATGATTCAACTACCTTTATTCAGTCATGGAGCTAGTGATAATTGCCTCGAGGAATGTCAATCTTATTATTGTCCCGAGGGGCGGGGAAATGAAGAAGATAAAAAACCTCTACAAAATAAGAAGAATTAATTCCTATTAGCAAATTTTAATTTAACAATAAATATATTTAAATTTTTTATTTAAACCAACCTCACTTCTTAGGCTCTATATTAGGTGCTGATTTTTATTTAGAAGGTTCATCTTCTCTACCCTTCCAAATCATTAAAGTACAATACCCCATAAACCTAAGAAAAATAACCAGAAAACAGTAATATTCATTTTAAAATAATATGAAGTGATATCTTAGACTTTAAAAGTATATAGGTGCAAATATCTTTTATATGTTTACCTCTAAATTTATAATGAATAACCCTTTTTAATAAAAGATATAATTAATTAATTTTATCAGTAATAACTATACAATTGAGCTTTGTTAAACTATCTAATAATTATATATTTTTTATAATCTAAAGGTTTTTAATTTCTAAATTTTTTTGTCAGAAACTATATCTTTTGACTCTTTATTAATTTCTTCTGGCCATTGTATATCAAATCTTGCATATTCTTCTGTAGAAAAAATCTCTGAAGGATTTCCTTTCATATTTTCTTTCGTCTCACATAAACTTGGTCAACCGTTTTTTCTTCATTGGGTGTTATTTTTCTTTCTAGTTCAATAACATCTATAAATTGATTTGATGAAAGTTCATTTATAGGGAGACTTTTTTTAAAGGTTCTGATTTAGGAATGAATTTAAATTTCTAATAATTAAACCACACTAGATATTAATTTTAGATAATTGTGGAATATTTATCCTTGAGATATAAAAAACATTTTATAGATACTAAATTAATTTATAATTTATAATCCATAGGACTCAATATTTTCAGCTATGCTTCTTAGAAATTCTACAATTTCTGAGTCTTCACAACCAGTTTCTTCTTTTAAAGCAATAACTTCATCTTTTATTGCTACGTTAGTTGACCACCAAATGCCAGTACTATTAGTATCATCAAACTCAAATTTGCTCATAGAAGTAATTATTTAATTTCTAATATAAGAGTTTTTTTAATTTAATACATATTTAATTAGAGATTTAATTACTATCTAAGTAATTTATATCTAATTTATATATAGGATTGATAACTATTTATAATTAATGGGAGCCTTTTAACTAGATTTATCAATTGCAATTAATAATCCTCCTACCAAAGATAGATTCCTCGCTACAGCTAAATATTGGAAAGGGACTAAATGAAAGACAATAGTTGTAGGAACTAAGAAAATTAATAAAAGAGAACAAGCTAGCTTAACCTTTGTGGTGAAAATAATAAGAATACAACCTGAAAGCAAAAGTATTATCGCGGTTAATAACAGTAATTTAGATATTGGCTCTGGAAATCCTCTGCTAACTATATATTGAGCTTGAGCATTAAAATTAGAAATCTTACCAGGAATTGCATTTATGAAAATGGCACTTAGGCACAATCTTCCCAAAAAGTTCAAAGAATAATATTTCTTAAGATCCATAGAATATTTAATAGTTATTATATAAATAGCGTATAGTAAAAATATTTTCAACCATGATTATCATCTAATTCCTTTTTGTTTTCTGATTGCTCGATAATTTGAAAATATATTTAAAGTAAATTCGTTTATAGAATTTATTTAATAACTGTCAAATGTAAATTTTTGTCCGCCTACACTTGCTTCGTACATAAGTCCACCTTTAGAAAAAGTCATTACCGCAACCCCATTCTTAAAGTCTGCGGTGGCATTGGCACCTTCAGTGATTAATGCAGCACTAACAGAAGCACCAAATTCAAAATTACCATCTATAAATCTGTCAAGATCTCTTTTGTTTTGAAAAAAAACTATTTGGCTAAATGCCTGGGCTCCTAATTGATACCCAAAAGTTAATTGAGTAACTGTGCTAGAGCCAATAACTTTACTATTTTCAAAAACTTCACCTTTCCCTCGTGCGCCTCCAAAACCAAATCCTATCTTAGTAATATTTGGAAAAACAGCATATCCACTAGCTTCTCTGAAATAAGGTTTTAAACTAGGCATCCTTTTGTATTTATTCAAAGTTTGAATCGTTTTAAAGCTGGCTTTTATATCATCATTATTTTCTTTATCAAATGGTTTCCATCCTGATATCAAAGATTCATTGATTGTTTGATTCTTTATATCTAAGTCTGAATTTAGATCACTATTAGTAATCGCTTGAGAAGAAAAACCGATGAGCAAAGGCAATATTAGAAGTGTTTTTTTCATTTTTAAGTTTACTTTTACTTATTGTGCAATATTTTTAATGACTTGGCATATCTCAACATATATTTCTTTAATTAAATCTGATTTATAGATTCTTTAGAAATGCATTAAAGTTTTTATAAATTATAAATTTAAAGGAAATTAAATCTTATTATTAGATTTAAATAGTAAAAGAAAATAACTTTTATTTACATAATTCAATTTCAATTATATCTATAGACTAAGTTTATAAATAAATTTTATTTTATCTTATGTGATTATTTTGTTAGATAATTTTATTTTCAAATATTTTTTGCGTATAATTAAGCATTATATTATAGTAATTAATTTGTCTTTAGAACATATAAAAAATTTCTTAATTGAATTACAAAAAAAAGGAAATCTTTATAAACTAGTTTCAGAAGCTGGAACTGCTGATGAGATTGCTTACATAGCAAAAAAATTTGGTTATGAATTTAGTGCCATAGAATTAAGAAATATATCAAGTGATCTAATTGCAGGAGTAAAGATTAGAAGACAAGATACAACTCCTTCTTATAATTTTGGCGAAGGTGGAAATTAAACTATCAACTCATAAATACAGTATTAATTAAAATTAAATTTATTTGATTAGAGTTTAAAAGATATTTCCTTAATTATAGATTAAATTAATTTTTTTATTCTCAACAAAGATTAACACTTGACCATATAAATTTAATTATAAGTTATCTTGAATAAATATATTTATTAATTATGCTTAAAAAGGAAGAAAAAAATTCTATTGTGAGAGGAACTTTCTTAGCAATTGGCTGGGGTTTAGGTTTAGATAAATTCTATGAAGGAGATAAAAAAGGAGGTGTCCTTTCTATCTTGGGATGGACCGTTATTTTCTTTTCTTTTATTTATTTAAAATGTTCAGGTTATGAATATATTGATGGAGTTAAGAACTATCAAGGTTATTCTCCAAACCCATTAATTATTCTACCTTTACTAGCAGGGGCCTTTGGTGGTTTTAGAATTATAAAGAAATTTTTCAGATTAGCTAAACAATTTGAGTCCTAAATATAAATTGTTTTAATTAGAAGTTTAATTAGATAATTAATAAAAATAACTAAAATATTTTGTTTGAGAATTTAATTACAGTGATCTAATAATTCTCTAGATATTATTTCTATTGTTAGTATCTGAATATGTTAAATAATCAAAAAAAAGTTCTAATAACAGGAGCCTCAGGATATATTGCAAGGCAATGTATATCAGATTTATTGAAATCAGGATACCGAGTTAAAGGTTCTCTCCGAGATCTTTCTAAATCTGATGAAGTAATAAATTCGCTAAATTACAGTGAAAACAAAAACCTTGAGTTTTGTAAGTTGGATTTACTAAAAGATGATGGTTGGGTTGAAGCGGCCTCAGATTGTGAATACCTTATGCATTTAGCATCTCCATTTATAATTGAAGAACCAAAGGATGAACAAATCCTTATTAAACCAGCACTTGAAGGAACTCTAAGAGCTTTAAAAGCAGCAAATAAAACTAGTATAAAGAAAGTAGTTTTAACTTCATCAATGGCATCCATAGCTTATGGACATAAAAAGAAAGTCTGTAATCCTAATGACTGGACAGCTATTTCAAAAGATGTTGGAGCGTATATTAAAAGTAAAACTATCGCTGAGAAGGCGGCATGGGATTATTTTAATAAAGAATGCAACAATTCTTTCTCACTAACAACAATTCATCCTGGAATGGTATTTGGTCCAATACTTAGTAAGACAATTTACGGTGCTTCTGTTAGTTTAATTTTAGATATGATAAGGGGAAAATATCCTGCATTGCCAGATGTATATTTTACTGTTGTTGATGTTAGAGATGTATCAAGATTACATGTTAAATCGTTAGAAAATAGTGAAAGTAATAATAAAAGAATTATTGCTACTTCTCAAGAAGGAATTTCTTTCCTTCAAATATCAAATATTTTAAGAAATCTTGGGTTTGATAAATCGCCAAAAAATTTGATACCAAAAGAAGTGATAAATTCATTAGCACCATTTAATAAAAAGATGAGAAGTACTTCTTCAATGATTAAAAGAGGATGTTATGGAACAGACTTAACTGAAACTAAAAATATCTTTAATTGGGATTCAATATCATTGGAAAAAACTTTAAAAGATATGACGCAATCTTTTAAAATGATTCAAATTTAATATATGAATAATAAATTTATATTTTAGTCTGAACATAGCATTAAATTTTTCTAACTAAATAAATTAAAGTTATTGAATGTTAGAAGAAATTTTATTCCCATTTTTAGAACCTAATGAAACTGGTTTCTTAAAAGTAAGTGAAATTCATACGATTTACTGGGAGAGGTCTGGTAATCCAGTTGGAGAAAAAGTCCTTTTATTGCATGGTGGTCCAGGAGCTGGTAGCCAGCCAAGATATAGAAGATATTTTGACCCAAAAAAATTTGATATTATCCAATTTGATCAACGTGGTTGTGGAAGATCAAAACCTTTTTCAGAATTAATTGAAAATACTACTAATGACTTAGTAAATGATATAGAAAAGTTAAGAGAAAAATTAAATATTGATAAATGGCATTTATTTGGAGGTTCCTGGGGTTCAACACTATCACTTGTCTATGCTATAAATAATCCTTCTAGAGTTATAAGTCTTACTTTAAGAGGAATATTTCTATGCAGAAGGTTTGAACTTCTATGGTTTTATCAATATGGTGCAAGTGAAATCTTTCCTGATGAATATGAGAATTATATTTCTGTTATACCAAAAGAAGAAAGAAATGATTTAATTAAAGCTTTTTATAAACAGTTAACATCATCTGATATTCAAGTAAGGGCAAATGCTGCTTTGGCATGGACAAATTGGGAACTTTCTACAAGTCATTTAATAAAAAAAGATTTGGGATTTGAAAGAAATAAAAAAACATCATTTTCAGATGCATTTGCAAGAATTGAATGCCATTACTTTTATAATAAAATATTTTTAGATGATAATTTTATCTTAAATAATATACAAAATATAGATCATATACCTACAACAATAGTACAAGGAAGATATGATATCGTTTGTCCTTTAAGAAGTGCCTGGGACCTTAATAAGAAATTAATCAATTCTAAACTGATAATAGTTGATAATGCTGGCCACTCAATGAGCGAAATCGGTATCACAGAAAATTTACTTAGAGCAACTAGGAGTTTAATAAGTTGATATTAATCTAAATTTGAAACTGCTGAAAATCTTATAATCATGCGGTCTCAAGATCAATTTGAAGTTCCTTACTTTTTCTTAGAATGGCATTTTCTATTTTTGATAAGGCATTTAACTTAAGCTTTCTTTGTTTAAAAGTTTCATAACGATGTTCTTTAACCTCTGCCATGGCTAGTTTAACCTTCTGCATTTTAAGAGAAAGATCTTCGCTTTGATTCATTTTAAGTAATATTATTTTGCTTATTAAACTTGATAAGTTTTTATTAGTAAATGAGTAATTAATCCATATTTAATATCTATTTTATATTTCTATCATAATTAATACTTAATATTTTTTTTATTTAATACCTAAATATCTTTCACAATAATAATTTGCAATTGTACGTTCATTATATTCTTTTATAGGCTTTAATTTTAAAATTTCGGCTGCTTTTTTTCCTGTTGTTTGATAACTAGAATTTAACCTCGCACAAGTATCTCTAACTTTAAAATCATTAGAGGTTGGCATTCTAAGATAATATGAAAATAAACCTAAAAATATACCCAGTGTTATAAACCGTCTGTGATTCTTCCACCATTTATATTTATTCAAATTTAAAAATCCTTTTAAAATATTCATTATGCGACTTTTCTTTCTTAAAATTTAGCTTTTAATAAAGCAGCTTTTTTTAACAAGCTAACAACCTCTTTTCTCCCATTGGCTTCTGATGCTTTATGCATCAATTCAGCATATTTTTTATTAATCCTTTTCATTCAATTAATATTATGATTAAACTTAAATTCACATAAATAGTTAAATATGTCAACCTTTTTAGGCTTTAATTTAATAGATAAATAATATTTTCATTAATTATTAATTTATTTAATATTGTTATTGAGAATCTAATTAAATAATATATAAATTTCTTTATTAATATATTTTTTAAATATTTAATAAAATTATTAATTAAGTGGTCTTTAATTCTGCCTTTATAAATTAATTTTTGGTAATAAAATTAATTGTAAATTTCATAATAAGTTTTAAGTATTCATTATCTCAAATATATTCTTGGGCATATCTTAATTATAATTAGATATTTTTTAAATTCATTATATCAAGCGTTTTATCTCTTTAATATCTTTATATAGAGAAATAAAAATATGAAGATTTTATCTTTAGTTTTAGATTAAATCTAACAATCAATATCTTAAATATTATTTTTTACATATAAATAGAAAAGAAAAGTACCTTAAATCAATGAATTTTAAGTTAATTTATTAATATATAAATAAAATTTTTAATGAAATCTTTTTTAACCACCCTATTTATCTTATTTGTTACTTTTCTCCCTTTTAAAGCAGAAGCATCTCACATAGATCTCAAGCCATGCATTCAGACATCTCACTGCGTTAGAGAAGAATGGATTGTTGAAGATATAAAAGACCCTCTTTCAGAGCTCCAAATTATTCTTGAAAATACACCAAGAATAAAAATCACTGAAATTGATGGTGATTATTTGCATGCTGAAGCAACTAGTAGATTTATGAAATATATTGATGATCTGGAAATTAGTTATAAAAATTCAGAAAATGAATTAATAGTAAGATCAGAATCAAGAATGGGGGAAGGAGATTTTGGTGTAAATCAGAAAAGGGTTGATTTATTAAAATCAAATTTATTTAACATTCAATCCTAAAATATCATTTTTTTTAAAGCTATTATTAATTACGAATTTTATATAACCAAGTAAACCCGACATTAGAACAACTATTATATTTATTATCAAAAATACAACTTCCAAGATCTTCGATTTTGGGAGATATAGATAATATTGCACAAAAACTTAAAATAGTACATGTGAGTTTAATAAAAAGATTCGTTCCTTTATCCATAACATTATTTATGTTTCTTAAATTCTAATGTAATTTTATTTCTTAAATATAAATTTGTAATCTTAGTCTTTTTAGTAACAAAATTTAGTTTATATTTATAAGTAAGTTTTTTTATTAAATGAATCTACTAAAGGAGACAAATATTATTAAATACTGTGCGTTATTGTCCACAGCTGCACTTATTTTTATTTCAATAACAATTTACCCAATATCAAGAAGAGCTTCTTATTGGAATAATTGTTTAAATAAAACTATTCGTTGGATAAATGATAAGGAAAAAAATCTTGATGGATGGGATAAGGAATCAAAAGAGACTCTAGCAGTTGCAGTATGTAACGGAGCAGTTTATGAACCTAAGCTAAGAAAAAGATTTTAGAATTTTAATTCGATTCATATTACTTAAAAATCTAAATCTACATTTTTAAAAGATATTTATTAAGCTTTGGATAAGATATTATTTATAAAAAGTTAGTGACTATTTTGTTTTATCTAGAAATACCTAAAAATGATTTTATTATAGAGAAATTACTTAATGGATATACAAATTATCCTGTAATTGTTGGTGTAATTATATTTTGCTTTTATGCAATTTTAGCACCACCAATAATCAAATTAATCTTCAAAAAAAAGAAATAATTTGTAATTAATTAACAAGAAACCATAAATATAAATTTTTAACGGGAAATTAATCATATAGACTAATAATTACTTTAATTTTTAATAATTAAATCAGTTATAAATAAAGTTATTAAATTAAAAAATAAATTGAATAATTAATTGTATTTAAATAAAGAGGATAATAGGTTTTATTATTTAGTTTCAAACATTGATTGTTGATTTGCTAGCCAAAATAGAAGAAATACAAAAAAGCCAACTAATCCAACTCCGAAAAATAAACTGAAGAATAAACCAGTTGTAAGCTCTTGGTTAATAAAGTTTTCCATAATTTATAAGTTAGTGATTGTGACTTTTACTGTTATTACCATGACCATGTGCAATACCTAATTCATGCATTCTGGCATGTTCTTTAATAGTGTCTCTTAATTTAGATGAATTTGGTCCAAAAGTA
>CETG01182787.1_pt1 | contig 16839 bp, 8 predicted proteins | sample 361471 | NCBI WGS metagenome assembly CETG01 (sample SAMEA2622696, study PRJEB7988) | marine metagenome | isolation source: saline water (ENVO:00002010), including | reverse complement strand
TTCTAGAATGCAAACCTAAACCCTAAATCAATGGTCATACCGTAATGTTCTTCGCTACTTTTTGCTCTTTGATTTCTTGGAACCATTTCAAGAAGAGATGAGATATCAGGATTAAGAGATACCCTTTCACCAGTATCAGAATCAAGCGTTGAATATAATTCAGGGTCTAAAATACCACCTACTATCGCCCCAGTTTCTGGGTCAAAATCAAATAAGATTGAATTATCAAAATTAGGATCATATTGATTATATCCGCGTAATCTTCGTATATCAACGGCCCCTGTGAGATTACTGATGTTTAGGTATAATTCTAATCCTTTAATAGGCAATTTTTGTTTCATTGATATATCAAATCTTCGATATGAATCAGTTGACTCTCTAAGACCAGGCCAGAAGTTAACAGTTGAGAAGACGTTAGATGTGTGAAGCATAGAAAGTCTGCCTGAAAAGCCTTTATAATCATATCCGAGTGAAAGGTTAATGATATCATTGGGTTGATCCAGTAATCTTTCAGTATATGTGCTATCTTGGTTTTCAGTAATAACCTGAAAAGATGGAACAAATATTACATTCGTTTCTATCACAGTTCTTGGATATTTTACTTCAGAAGTTGTGCGTGTATAATTAGCGTTAAATACTAAGCCTCTAAGTACGCTAGGGAGATACCAGAATCTTGTTTGATAGTCAATCTCAAATCCTCTAAGGGCGACAGGATTTGGATTATTTGTTTTATAATTATTTATTCTATATGTCTCAGTAAAACCAGGTAAATCATATAGGCTTGGGTCTGTTATGTAACGTTGACCACTACTAAATATGAGTCCATCTATTTTTTTCGTAAAATGACTTAGGCTTAAGAGTCCAAGGTAATCATTATTTATAGCAACTACGAAATCTACATTTTTCGAAAGTGCTGGTTCTAGAAAGGGATTACGGTATTCAACTAATCTAGGTGCACCAGCGATATTATAAAGTGGTATCGCATCAGAATAGTTTGGACGCGTCAATGTATTTGTATTTGCATATCTTAGAATGAGCCAGTCAAAAGGTTGATATCTTAAAAATAATGCTGGGAGGTTGTATGAGTTTATCCTAGTATGTGTAGATACAGTATCAGATCCCATTGAATTATAGTGTGGTAGTGTCGTTTGTTGTCCATGAAAAGAAGTATAATTAGTCTCCATATCTTCGATTCGTAATCCTGATACAATATTTAGTTTTGATCCAATATTAACATCTGCCATTATATATCGAGCATCATACGACTCTGTTCCTGAGTAGTCATAAATCAAGGAATTTGTTTTGTGAGAGTGGTGCATAATAAATTCATGATAAGGAGCCCAGCCCCAGTTCTTTCTAAAAAAACTGAATAATTGATTCATTTTATCGAGATCTGCAAATGGGCCAAGAGCATATGGCTCATCAGCGATACCATCTCCATCTGAATCAACGTAATTTTTTCCTCCTAAGAATCCGTCATCATTGTATTCATTATCCATATAATAATAATATGGTGCATAAATTTGGCCTGAAAGTTCATCATATGGTAGCCAATCAAATTCCTGATATGTTGAATCTCTTTTTCCAGTATGTGCAACATACGTAAACGCGGCATAGTCATAGTCTCTATCGTGATTTCTTGTTTTCTTTCTTGTTTTGAATCCCAGTTTTATTTTCCCAGATAGTTGATCACTCAGTTTTAAATCATATTCAATGTTTGCACCATATGCACGTTCTTTTTCACTGGTTTTGTATTCATTATAATCATATCGATCAAACCAGGTTCCATTTGTGTCATTTTTTAAAAAATTTTGAAGAGTACCGATGCTCTTATCTGTTACAGTTGCGGTTTTTTCAATCAATATTATTTCATTGTTATCATCGTATATTGGTTCACCATTCTCATCAAATGTGGTATCATAATACACATAGGCACCATCAGTCAAAAAGTTAAAGACTTTATTTGTATCGCCATTAGTTGACTTTGAAAAACTATTAAATAACTCTACTCTTAATTTTGGAGTTAGGTTTTGTTCATATTTCCATGTTTCTGTACTAACATTTATTGTGTTTTTTAATTCTGCAGTAGAGAAACTTCTTTGACCATCGGCATATTGTAGATTAAAACTGTTTGTATAATTTGTAACATCTTTACTAATAGTGCTGCTAAGTCCGCTGTAGCTAATATTACCATTGGGGATATTATAATCGATTACTAAAAGATAATTATTTCTTTTATTCAATCTAGGAATATCTGATAAGTTTAAAGTGTTTAGAGTTAAAGGATTTATTGTATCTAAATCAGCGGGAGTATTAACATAACTCGCACTTAATTGATTGGCGCTACGGTTTCTTTTCTCTCGATCTAATTGACCTAGTACACCGAGCTTATCATTAAAAAAACGATTACTCAGATCTAATACAAGTTTATGATCATTATAGGTTCCTTTAAGGCCATTATACATCCCTTGTGTAACTACATTCCCGTGTACACCTGGCTTTGCTTTTTTTAATTTAAAATTTACAGTCCCACCAAGTACATCTGCCTCTTGGTCAGGTGTCCCAGCCTTTGTTACTTCAATCCCCTCTAACATGTATTGTGAAATCATACTTAGATCTGTGCTACGGTCATCTGCATCTGTAGAAGCTAAGTTAGTACCATTTACCGTAATCTTATTATATTTAGGGGAGAGACCTCGAATAACAACCTTATTACCTTCACCACCTTCTCGCCTAATAGAAACACCTGGTACTCGTGCAACAGCTTCAGCTGCATTTGCATCTGGTAGCTCTTGTATCCTGTCAGATGAAACAATATTTTTTATTGATTTTGCTTTCAATTGTCTGTTTATCGCATCCATTTGGCCTCTTGCCTGCGCGGTAACTTCAATTGTTTCTCCTTCAATAGTAGAATAGTTTAATTCAAAATTTTGTGTTAGTGCTTCACCTGGTTGTAGGGTAACCTCTGTTTCGAACGTTTCATAACCTATATAGGTTGCTTTCAATGTATATACATCAGGGAACACATTAGTAATCTTATAGGTACCAGCATCAGTGGACGCAGTTCCTAGACTAGTCCCAACAATAAATACATTAGCACCTATTAAAGGTTTTTTAGTTGTTTTGTCTAAAATTATACCTGTTATTGTACCGTTTTGTGAAAACGCTGTAGAAATAATTAGAAAGGTTGTAATAATTAATTTATTAATATTGGTTTTATTCATAATCTAATATTAGCTCCTTGATCAAGATGAATTCCTAATGAATGCAGCAAACTCTTTTTTTCTTCAAGTGTTTTCAATGAAACTTCACAATCATTATCTTCAAATAATGCTGCGGCATTTGCTTCAAAACATTTTCCAACTAGTGTATTATATTTAGTCGCTAGTTCACGGATTGTTTTTTTTGATGTTTTATCTTTTTTTAGTGCATCAACACTCTCAAATTTTTTTCGAATAGCAATGGTCTTGTCCATAATAGTCTGTGATTTTTCATTACAGCTACAAGGGTTTAAGTTTTTATTATTTTTGTTTTGCATAGACCGCAATTTATTTAATGGCAGTTTTTGTTGGATAGGATTATGCGTTTGCTCTTTTTTATTGGAGCAGCTAAGAGCCAGAATAATAAACAGGTTTAACAATAAAAATTTCATATAATCAGTTTTTAAAATAAATATTCTCAAATTTAATGATTCCAAATATAAAAAAATAGGGGACAGTAAAAAAAATCACTGTCCCCTAAAAACATAACGAAAAAATCGGTATGATTATTTCATTAGTGCCATTTTTTTAGTCATTGACTGTTGGCCATCAGTTAGCGTATAAAGATATACACCTGTAGAAACTGACTGTCCAAGCTGATCACGTCCATCCCATTTGTATGTATGACTACCAGCCTCAAGATAAGCATTTTCAATTACTTTCACTTGCTGACCCATCATATTAAAAATAGTCAAGCTTACATCAGATGCTTTATCCATGGTAAAGCTGATATCTGTTGTTGGGTTAAATGGATTTGGATAGTTCTGAGATAAAGTAAACTCATTAGGTGTTACCTTATTATCATTTAATCCAGCAGTTGCTTGGGCTTCCCATTCAGCTTTCTTTGCTGGGAAAACATTTAAATTCCCGATAGGAAAGCCACCTTCAGCATGGGTGTAAGCAGCAGATGATGTACTATAGGAGAAATCCATTGGAAATGGAAATTCAGCTACATTCCAGTCACCGTCAGCTTGGTGTAACCACCAACCATCTGGATGATCATCGTGTACTTTATTATCTAACCAGTCCATAGTTCTATTTACCTGAGTCTGTATATAAATACTTTGTAGATTAAAACCTAGGTCTGCTACCTCAGCATTATTTGCTTCAGAAACACCATTAGCCATCTGCGCTGTAGTAGAGTCATCCATCCATCTGCTTTGATTCTCAATCATAGTATCACAGTAGGTTGTTACGACACCATTTGTATCTGTAACATCCCAACACCATGGATCCATTGCAAACATAGCTTGAAGCTCTGGTGTATCATAGAAACCATTATTATTGTAGTGGATATTTCTATTGGTTCTATCCCAACACCATCCATTAGCTAATAAAGTACTATCTGTACAAGCTCCCTGGTTTAGAGTAGCCATTTTACCATGACCTCCTGCCCAGTTAAGGGTAGGACCTTGACCATGTGAATTATGAGTTTGTCCAGTTGAAACAGTGTTAACAAAAAGGTTGTTAGAGAAATGGGTGTTGTTTCCATGTCTATAGAATTTTACCCAATCAGTGATGTTAACGAATGTATTGTGGTTGATGATGATCTTATCTGTCCACTCACCATGCCAATTAAACCCAATAGGGTCACCTGCATTTTGAGGTACTAAACCATTATCATATATTACCATAACCTGTCCGTGACAACCTTCAACGGTGTTGTTCTGCATAACTAGTTCGGTCCATGTGCCGGTCCAGCCGCCACCACCGCCCCAACAGAAGCCGCCCCACCACATTCCACCACCATATACAGTGAACTGTACAGCAGTGCTATTTAGAATGTGTAGTTTTTGTCTTTCTCCAAAGTTGAAGTAACTAATGATTTGATGATGAATAGACCATACTCCATCAACAACAACAGTATTATTAGTCCCATATGTAGATAGAACACCAAATAGTGAGCCTGTTTGACCAGCAGCTACACCATTAAATAGGATTCTATGAATAACATATGTCTGATTTTCACCGTGTGTTTTTACATGATTCTGTGGCCAACCTGTAAACTGTAGATTACCATCATCACCAGCAATAGGTTGCACAGTAGCAGGGCCTTCACCAGCATCTACATCAAAGGCTTGACCTTGAAGTGTACAGCTAGAGCTTAAGTTTACTTCAGATAACTGAAGGTAGACTTTGCTGTGTTGTAAGGTATACACACTATGTGCTTGTTCTCCTGTCTCAGTTGTGTCTGCGTGTATGAATGACTCCATCTCTCCAGGGGTTCCAGTCCAGGGGACAACGACCTCTGTTGAAAAGGCCATCATTGGAATGAGTGCACAAATCATCAGGATTCTATGTTTTAGCGATTTATTCATTTATTTCGCTCCTCGTTTTTTGTTAATTAACATTTCTTAATATAAAGATCCCTAAGGAAAAATGGTATCTCAATTTTAAGAGTCTTATATTTTACCGATAATACCCCCGCTCATACAACAAATTTTATGAAGAATATTTATAGTTATAATAATGATTAAAATGAAATTAATATTTTGATTAATAACATTTTTCAATTGTTAAATAAAAATTGGGAATTCCAAAAGGAGGGTGACACTCAGTGGTACAGCGCCAATGTTCCTGGTTGTGTACATCAAGATTTATTAGAAAATAAATTAATCCAAGATCCATTTTTTAGAATGAATGAGTCAAAGTTGGGATGGATAATGGATAGTGAATGGACATATCGATTATTATTTACACCTTCAAAAGAAATATTAGAAAAAAATAATAAACGAATCTGCTTTTATGGTATTGATACATATGCAGATATTTATTTAAATGGAAATAAGATTCTTTCTACAAATAATATGTTTCATACATGGGATAAGGAGATCTCAGAATTTTTAAAATTAAAAACAAATGAATTAAAAATAGTTTTTCATTCTCCTATTAAGAAAGTACTCCCTCAAATGCAAAAACTTTCTTATCAACTTCCAGCAGATAATGATCAAGCGGGAGACACAAGCCCTTATTCACGTAAGGCGCCCTATCATTACGGTTGGGATTGGGGCCCTTGTTTTGTTACATCAGGAATATGGAAAAATATTGAACTGCATGGGTGGGATGATTGGTATGTAGATAGAGCTGCAATTTTAAATGATAATATAAGCAGTCATTATGCGAAATTAACTTTAGAGATTGAGATATATTCAGATATTATCGAAGAAGCATGTATAACTGTTAAAGAATCGAAATCAAAGACGAATCAAGAAATACCAATCCAAATAAAAAAAGGTAAGAATCTTTTTCAACATCATATATCTATTCAAAACCCTAATCTCTGGTGGCCTGTAGGTCACGGAGAGCAACCGCTCTATTCTTTTGCAATACAGGTTGTATCAAAGAGTCATAGTATAGCGATTGTAAAACGAATTGGTATTAGAGATGTATATATAAAAAGAGAAAGTGACAAAAAGGGAAAGTCATTTGAGATTCATGTAAATGGAAAGCCAATTTTTGCTAAAGGTGCAAATTGGATTCCTGCGGACTCTTTTGTAACTCGTTTAACTGAGAATGATTATAGGAAGTTGCTTACAGCTGCTGTAGATGCCAATATGAATACACTTCGCATATGGGGTGGTGGAATATATGAGCCAGATTGTTTTTATGATTTATGCGATGAGTTAGGTATTTTAATATGGCAAGACTTTATGTTTGCCTGCTCTATGTACCCCGCACATGAAAAATTTTTAAAATCCGTTGAGAGAGAGGCTGAATATCAAGTTAACCGATTAAAGAGTCACCCGTCTATTGTTTTATGGTGCGGTAATAATGAGATCGCTTCTGGATGGCTTAGCTGGGGATGGAAGGAAGAATTACCCTCTTCTGTTTGGGATGATTATAAAGTGCTTTTTCATGAACTTTTGCCACGGGTATGTAAAAAAATGGATCCCAACAGGTTTTACTGGCCTAGCTCGCCAGGGCATAGTATTGAACTTCCAGAAACTGATCAGATTTATGGAAGTGGTGACAATCATTATTGGGGTGTATGGCATGGTGGAGATGATTTTAGCGCTTTTGAAGAAAATATTGGAAGATTTTTGTCAGAGTATGGAATGCAATCTTTCCCAGAATTAAAAACTATTATGACATTTGCTATAGAAAAGGATCTAGATATAGAATCTGAAGTGATGAAAGCAAGGCAGAAAGCATCGTTAGGTACAGGTAACTTGATTCAATATATAGAAAATTATTTTTCTAAGCCGAAGGATTTTAATTCAACGGTATTATTAAGTCAGGTTATGCAGGCATTTGCAATAAAAACTGCAGTAGAGATTCACAGAAGGAGTATGCCGTTTTGCATGGGCACGCTCTATTGGCAGTTTAATGATTGTTGGCCCGCAATTAGTTGGTCAAGTCTTGATTATTATGGTAACTGGAAAGCATTACATTATCATGCGAAAAGGTTTTTTAATCCGATAATTATTACAATCCATGAGGTTGATGGTTTTGTTAATATAAATGTTGTTAATGATCAGTTTAAGAAAGTAGAAGCTATGATCAGTCTCCAATTATTTAGTTTAGATAGTACCATAGTTAAGGAAGAGTCAATTCAGTTGAAAATTCAACAAGCATCATCACATTGTGTTAAAAAAATTGATAAAAATAAATTTCTTAAAGGCTATAACCCGTCTGATGTATTTTTACATACAGAAATAGTTTCAAGTGGCAATAGAGTATGTCAGAATAACTATTTTTTTGTAAGGCCAAAAGAATTGAATCTACCTGAAAATAATTTTTATTCTGAAGTATGTAAAGATGATGCAACTGTTTCTATACATATTAAAGCCACTTCTTTTATTTATCAGCTTCATATTTTATGTAATAATACCTCTGGTACATTTAGTGATAATTATTTTGATATGTTAGCAGGTGAAGAGGTAACATTGTATTTTACACCTGAAAAAGAAAGTGTGGATTTTGCATTTGACTTTAGTATCAATACTCTGCAGAGTCTGATTAATTAAGAATGGAGCATGATGTGAAATTTATAGATCAATTGAGAAATGCTGCTTCTAAAGATCAAAGTTTAGATTGGGCGAATCTTAGTTATTATTGGGAAAAAAATGCGCAATTAACACCGATTTTAGATGGAGAAGAAAGAGTAGTATTTATGGGTGACTCTATCACGGAAGAATGGGGCCGTGTATACGCAGATTTTTTTCAATCCCCATCTTACATCAATAGAGGGATAGGTGGCCAGACTACACCTCAGATGTTAATTAGGTTTAGAGAAGATGTAATTAAGTTAAATCCAAATACTGTTGTTATACTCGCTGGAACAAATGATATAGCAGGCAATACAGGGCCCTCTAGTATTGATATGATTTTAAATAATATTTTTTCTATGGCTGAACTTGCAATCAAGAACAAAATAAAAGTAATTATCTGCTCTATCCTTCCAGTATTTAAATATCCATGGGCTGAAGATATTAAAAATGTGCCAGACACGATTGAAGAAATAAATATTCAATTAAAAAGTTTTACTAAAATGCATAATATAATCTATCTTAATTATTATAGTTCGATGGTAGATAAAGATCGTGGACTTAACCATAAGTATACAACTGATGGTGTACACCTTAATAAGGTAGGGTATGAGGTAATGTCTGATTTAGTGCAGGAGGTACTTCATCAGTAATCTTAGCATACTTAATGTTAAAATGTTTTAGGAGTAGAGATGTTTCACAGATATAGTTTTTTATATTTTTTTTTATTATCATTTATAGTGGGGCAGGGCTTTTGGGGTAATGAATTTCCTGAAGGAAAGATAGAATATGACCCAAGAAATTATGTGTGCTACAAAACTACATCTCCTGTACTTATTGATGGAAAACTTAATGATGCGGCCTGGTCAAAAGTTGAATGGACGGAATCATTTGTTGATATTGAAGGTAGTCTGAAGCCTGATCCATATTTTGATACGAAAGCAAAAATGACCTGGGACGAAAATTATTTTTATTTTTGTGCGCAAATGGAAGATCCTCATGTTTGGGCTACTATTACAGAGCGTGATGCTGTTATCTATAAAGATAATGATTTTGAAATATTTTTAGATCCTGATGGGGATACTCATAACTACTATGAGCTAGAGGTAAACGCTTTTGAAACAGAATGGGATCTTCTTATTCTAAAACCTTATCATGATGCTGATAAAGTGGTTATTGATTCTTGGGATATTCCAGGGCTTATTTCTAAAGTGTATGTAGATGGTACGATTAATAACCCCAGCGACAGGGACAAAGGGTGGAGTGTTGAAATAGCAATTCCCTGGAAAGCGTTTATTAGTAACTATCGGTCAAATAATCCTCCAAAAGAAGGAGAGCAGTGGAAGGTGAACTTCTCACGGGTGCACTGGGATGTGGAGATTAAAGATGATACGTATGTAAAAACAGATACACCAGAGTTTAATTGGGTGTGGTCTCCTCAGGGATTAATATATATGCATATGCCTCACTTTTGGGGACTAGTCCAGTTTACAGAAAAATCACCAGGTCAGCAAGAGGTTGAGTTTAAGAAGAGTGATCTTGATCGAGTAAGGTGGTCTCTAAGACAGGTATACTATAGGCAGCGAAATTTTTATTTTAAACATGAAAGATACACCTCTTCGCTTAAAGCACTTAATCTTATGGAGACGCCAGTAGAGGGTGTACCTTGGCCTCCAGATATTGTAGTTACTCCTTCAGGGTGGGAGGCATCAGTCCCTTGGAATTCAAAGTTGGTTATTATACGAAAAGATGGGAAAGTTTGGGCCCAATAAAATTCTAGCCTTCAATATTTGAACATCTTAGATTTTCTGTGAGCTTTTTGTATAACTTATGGAGCAATATTGATACTTATTTCTTGGGAAATTACTTTTACCAATCAGTTTATAATATGGTAGTTCCTATAATTTCCATTCATACCATTCATCTCACTCTCTAGTATTTAATAGCAATATTTAATCTAAAATAATTAGCAACAAATGATTTATATAGACTGGGTTATTGTTTTTGTTGTGCTTGTGGGCATGGTGCTTTCTGTAAATCTTTCTAAAGGATTGATGAAGAGTGTAACGGATTTTCTTTCTGCAGGTAGAACCGCTGGAAGGTATTTGATTGCTGTATCTAGCGGGATCGCTGGGTTGGGAGCAATCTCTATTGTGATGTTTTTAGAGATGGGTTATGAAGCCGGATTTAGTCTTGCCTGGTGGGGTCTGAGCCAGGGAATTATTATTTTGATGTTAACTATGTCTGGATGGGTTATATATCGATTTCGATCTACGAGATGCCTAACCTTAGCCCAGTTTTTTGAAAAACGTTATAGTCGAAATTTTCGTATTTTTACTGGTATTGTAGCATTTGTTGCTGGTATCATAAACTTTGGAATATTTCCCGCTGTTGGGGCACAATTTTTTATTAGTTACTGTGGATTCCCAGATGCTGTTTTAGGGGTGCCTGTATATCCTCTTTTAATGATAGTACTATTAGGTATCTCTCTTTATTTTGTTTACACTGGTGGACAGATAGCAGTAATTATTGCTGATTTTTTTCAAGGTGTTTTTGCTACGGTTGTGCTTGTAGTTGTTGCGCTGTATTTGTTTTTTAATGTTAGCTGGGATCAGGTAGCAGATTCACTTGAGCAAACCCCAAAAAACCTTGCTCAAAAAGAAATTCAAACTTTGAGTCAGGAAGAATCTTTTTCGTTTCTTTCAGAAATTGAAAAGCAAGAAAAAATTGATGCTATAAATGATAGGTATGAGAATTCTTCTAGGATTAATCCTTTTAAGACTAGCCACATAGAGGATTTTAATTTTTGGTATTTTTTAATTGGGATCATAGGGATAATGTATGGTAGTATGAGCTGGCAGGGTAGTCAGGCCTATAACTCTTCAGCAAAGAGCGCCCATGAAGCAAAAATGGGATCGGTGTTGGCAGGGTTTAGAGGATTACCGCAAGGACTCTTTTTTCTTTTAGTTCCTGTACTATTATATGTATTCATGAATCATTCTGATTATGCGCATATTGCTAGTTCGGTGAATCATTCTTTAGATCAATTAAGTACGGACACATTAAAATCTCAGATGCGTGGTCCATATATTTTATCGGTGATATTGCCTCATGGCCTTTTGGGAGCTTTTGCGGCACTGATGCTTGTCGCTTTTGTTAGCACCCATGATACCTACCTTCATTCTTGGGCAACTATAATCATCCAGGATGTTATTATGCCTTTTCGTTCAAAGCCTTTTGATAAAAATACTCACCTTAAGGTTTTAAGAATCGCAATATTTGGTGTGGCTATTTTTATTTTTATGTTCAGCCTACTTTTTCAACAGAATCAAAAAATAGCTCTATTTTTTGCTATTACGGCCGCTATTTTTGCAGGAGGATCTGGTGCCGTAATCATTGGAGGTTTATATTGGAATCGCGGAACAACATCAGCTGCTTGGACAGCGATGATAGTAGGTGCTTTTATTAGTGTGAGTGGGGTACTGGTTAAGCAAATTTCAGCAGATTGGTTAGGGGATCTAACATCGCTAGCAGAACTAAAGAATGCTCTAAGCTATATACGAAATATTAATGGCCAGGAATATTGGGCTATTAGTATGGGAATGTCTGCGTTTTCTTATGTCGCTGTTTCCCTTTTAGGCAAACCAGTATCATTTGATATGGATAAATTGTTGAACAGAGGAAAATATGAGATTGAGGGTGAATCAAAAATAGTGAATCAGGAAACGCAGTTAGGATGGAAAATATTTTTAATGGGAAAGGAATTTACTAAATCAGATAAAATTATTTATATCCTGAATTATGTTTGGACCGGGTTATGGACAATTGTTTTTATTGTAGGGACTATATATAATTTATCCAATGACGTATCCAATGCTTCTTGGATGAGCTTCTGGAAAAATTATCTCTATATACATATCGCTATATCTCTTTTTATAATAACATGGTTTACCATTGGTGGACTGCGAGATTTAAAGGTGATGTTGGCTAAATTGAAATCAGATTATAGAGACCACCAGGATGATGGTTGGGTAGGGAGATAGATTAGGTTTATGAATAAGAAAGAAACTGTAGTTATACTTCAAAGAATAGAGAATTGGTATAAACGACTCCCTGATTTAATTGTTTTTGATAAGCAAGTATTTGATGCTGAATTTGGTTGGTCAAAGGACCCTACTCCTTTTGCAAACAGAATGGAACTTGATTATAAAAATATTGAGGAGGGTAATAGTTGGGGTGAGAAATGGGAGAGTGCTTGGTTTCATCTAAAAGGTACCGTCCCAAAAACTTGGTCAGGAAAATCAATAGCTGCTGATCTGGATTTTTCTGGAGAGGGTCTTGTTTTTAATGCTGAAGGACAGGCTCTTCAGGGGATTACAAATGGATCCATATGGGATCCTAATTTTGCGCGTACTAGAGTCCCTTTAATTGATAAATGTATTGGTGAAGAAAAAATTGAATTGTGGGTAGAAGCTGCAGCAAATTCATTGTTTGGCGTGTTTACAGATCCAGATCCAGAAGAAGAAAGTCCCAAACGCTATGGTTGGTTTGATGCTAAAGTAGATAAAATGCGATTTGGGATATTTGATAGGGATATATGGCTCTTATATTTGGATGTTCGTATCCTTTTAGGTTTAGTAAAGCATTTGGATGAAAAATCTGTAAGACGTGTTAGAATAATTAATGTACTCAATCTATGTGTTAATACATTTTCTGACGATCGAAATAATGCTCAAAAAGCTAGAGAATGTCTTAAGGTTGAATTAAATAAAAATGCATCCGCATCTGATCTGAAGGTCTCAGCGATTGGGCATGCACATATTGATACTGGTTGGTTGTGGCCTGTAAGAGAGACGGTGCGTAAGAGTGCCAGGACTTTTGCTACTCAGCTTAGTATTATAGAAAGATATCCACAGTATATATTTGGTGCTTCTCAGCCACAGCACTATCAGTTTATGAAAGACTCTTATCCAGAAATTTATGATAGGATTAAGGTGGCAGTTGCTAAGGGGAATTGGGAGTGCCAAGGAGGAATGTGGGTTGAAGCAGATTGTAATCTCATTAGTGGTGAATCTATGGTTAGGCAACTTTTGCATGGTAAAAACTTTTTTATGGATGAGTTTAATGTTGATGTAGATAATTTATGGTTGCCAGATGTTTTTGGTTATTCGGCTGCGCTACCCCAGATATTAAGAAAATCTGGAATCAATTTTTTTCTAACTCAGAAACTATCATGGAGCCAGTTTAATGAATTTCCTCATCAGACATTTCACTGGAGGGGTATCGATGGCACAGAAATTTTAACTCATTTTCCACCTGAGAATACTTACAATAGCGAGCTGGATACTGAGTTTTTATTGCCAGCACAAAATGGATTTAAAGAGAAAGATAAATTAGATGAGTTTATTTCTCTTTTTGGAGTGGGTGATGGAGGAGGAGGTCCAAAGCCAGAAAATATTGAGCTTGGTATGCGTATGGCGGATCTTGAAAATTCTCCAAGAGTAAGGTTTGATACAGCAAAGAATTTTTTTCATAGACTTGAAAAAGATAAAGGATTGTTAGATACTTGGGTTGGGGAGCTTTATCTAGAGCTTCATCGCGGAACGCTTACTACACATGGACTTGTGAAAAAACAAAATAGAAAACTGGAGTGGAAATTACGAGCTGTTGAGATGCTTTGGTCTTGCATTGAGATTGATAAGTATCCAATTAAAAAACTTGATCAATTATGGAAGAAGTTGCTGATTAATCAGTTTCATGATATAATACCTGGTTCAAGTATCAATTTAGTGTACCAGACAACACACAAAGAGTATGAAGAAATACATCAAGGGTGTGATGAGCTTATAGATAAATCTTCGAGTATCCTCTTTGAAAAAGATGTGAATGCTTTTGTTTTGGTTAATACCTTATCCTATAGTTGGAAAGGAATGGTCGATATTCCAGAATCTTTTAACGGTTTTGAAGTCTTGGATGGAGATGAAAAGTCTCTTCAACTTCAAAAGATTGATGATCAGATACAGGCCTATGTTTCCCTTGAACCTCTTTCGTACTCTACCTTTAAAAAAGGCAGGAAAATTACCGTAGAATCTTTTAGTGATAAATCTCTTGTTCTTGAGAATGAGCTAATACGGTATGAGTTTGATGAAAAAGGACAGATGGTATCAGCGTTTGACAAAGAAGAAAGTAAAGAAATTTTAGATGGGCCTGGAAATGTATTGTCTCTCTATGAAGACCGTCCCAATAATTGGGATGCGTGGGACATTGATTTTTTTTATCGCGATGCTTTAATAGGGACTGCTACGATTGCGAATGAATCTTCAGGATCAAATGGTAATATATCAAAGCAAATACAATTTAATTTTCGAGTTGGGGGATCTACTATCTCTCAAAAAGTTATTCTTAAGCCAGAGTCAAAGCGTATTGACTTTCAGACTGTTGTTGATTGGAAAGAGAAGCATAAAATGTTACGAGTTCATTTTCCAGTAAGTGTTATGTCTGAGCAGGCATCTTTTGACATTCAGTATGGCTATGTCAAGCGTAATACTCACAGAAATACAAGTTGGGACAAGGCTAAGTTTGAGGTGGTTGGTCATAAATATGCTGACCTATCAGACCATGACTATGGTGTGGCACTGTTAAACGATTGTAAATATGGTTACATGGTTCATGATAATCTTTTGGATTTAAATCTGCTTCGTTCACCAAGTAATCCCGATCCTGATGCTGACATGGGAGAACATATGTTTACCTATAGCTTATTGCCTCATAAAAATGATCTTATCCGTTCAACCGTAATAAGTGAATCATCAGAGCTTAATCAATTACCTCTAAAATTTGATGGTGTTGTATCTAAGGTTAAGATGCCATTGTCATTGTCAGGAGAAGGGCTAGAGCTAGCAGCATTAAAGAAAGCAGAGAAAGAAGACTGCTGGATTGTCAGGGTTATTGAAACTCATGGTAGAAATTCAAAAGGGGAGCTTCATTTCAATGGGGAAGTAATCGAATGTAACCTCATAGAGTGGGAAGAACTCCATGACGCTTTAACTATAGCAGATGAGTTACCCATAATTTTGTCTCCATTTGAATTAAAAACGTATAAAATAAAATTCAAATAATTACTGTGTGCCCAGTCACATATAAATATTAATACCCTTATTTTAATTTGTAGAAAGAGACAAGTTATCTTACCTTAGATAAAGAATTTCATGTTCTTTTTTATATTTTAGTAATCAAAATATGGAGTCTATCTATGATTCGCACATTTATTAGTTTATTCCTACCATTTTCTTTTTTAATCGCATCTAGTATTACAGCTAAAAATGCTGGTGAGCGATTAAATGTAAACCAGTCTGCAGTTGCTAAAGTTGAGCAATTAAACTCTGCAACTAAGAATCAATTGACAAAGGCAGAGCGCCAGCAAAAGACAGATGATGTTAGAGCAAAATCAGGTATTCTGAAAAAGGAAATGGATACGAAAATTAATATTGCGAAAAAAATGTTTTCAGCAAAAAACCAAAAGAAGGTTACTCATAAATCTATACAAAAAAGCACATCAAATTTTGATCCAAACTCTATAAACCTAAAGATGAAAAGATCGCAGATATTGCAGGGCGAATCACATGCTAGAACCTTGGAAAGAAATATAGCTAACAATGGTTCTGATTCTAGATATAAGATACATCCTAAGATATCAAAGGGAGCGATTGATCCTAGTGTTTTAGAAAGACGACAAGAAGAGCATCCAAGTTCTCCTAAAGATAATATACCTGAACAGTTTCTTCCTCAAGAGTTAAGGGAGCGTTTGTCTGATATTGAGCTGCGATCTTTGTACAATGACATTGTAGAGAATCAAAATCCTTCTGCTGGTCCTAACAGAGATGATGTCTGGGTCAACACCCAAGAGATAGAGTATCTTATTTATAATCAGATTAACACTCCAACTTACTATATTAATAATTATTTTGATACTGATCATAACAGTGTGGAAGGTGTCTGGTATAATTATCAGGGAGATGCAGACAATGGAGAATGGTTATTAAGCCAGCTTAGGCTCTCTTCATTTGATGAAAATGGTAATGAAGTAGAAAGAACCTGGCATAATTATGATGCCAATAGTGATAACTGGGTTCCTTCTGTAAGGTATAATGTAGCTTACAATGATGATAATAATAGAGAGACCTATGACATCTCCATTTGGGATGTGGATTCTCAGACATGGATTTGGTACTACCACTATATTTATCAATATTCGGAAACTTTAAATGAAATCTATGGTTATTTAGTAGAGGGAGGTTCTCCTTCGGTAGGCTTTTGGTATTCAGGAACAACTATTGATGAAAATGAGTTAGCGACTCATACTATTTTCCAGCAGTATAGTGGCTACTATGGAGGCTATTGGTATAATTATGCGCAAGAGTTTTACACCTACGATGCAAATGGGAATATGATTACAAATCTGGGGCAGGATATGGTTTTTGCAACAGGTGAGTGGCGTGATGCTAATCTCTGGACAATGGAATATATGGATGATACCCTTTATACTGAAACGTACCAATTCAATGATTGGGACTATAGCAATGGTGCACTGA
>CETG01077090.1_pt1 | contig 16850 bp, 14 predicted proteins | sample 361471 | NCBI WGS metagenome assembly CETG01 (sample SAMEA2622696, study PRJEB7988) | marine metagenome | isolation source: saline water (ENVO:00002010), including | reverse complement strand
AAATAGGCCTGGGTCACCAAATAGACAAGGTATTTCAAATAGGCCTGTATCACCAAATAGACAGGGAGTACCTAACAGATCAGGCGCTTCAAATAAACCTGGTACACCAACTAGAAAAGGAGAATTTAATAGAAACAACACAAAATTTAATAGGCAAGGTCAACCTGGTATAAGGAAGCCTGTTGCTCCAAATGAGTTAATGCAACTACAAAAAACACGACCCTCTAATGAAGCAAAACCAAATCAAGTTGACAAAGACAAACAGAGCACTGTAAGTCCTCCAAAGCATAAACCAAAAGCCAATCCTAAGATACCGAATTCAGCTCCTCCCTCCAAAAAAGGTCAACATAGAACAGGTAGTCCTGTTAAAAAGTCAGGCAAAACAGATTGGGATGACTCTGCAAAACTTGAAGCTTTGAGAAATAAAAGTCCTCAAAAACAAAGACAAAAAGTTCATATAATTGGTGAAAACGATGATTCATTAACTACTGAAACTAGCGGATTTTCTGGGGGACATAAAACCTCAATCCTATCTGCTAGTTTAGCAAGACCAAAGAAAGTCAACTCTGGCAAAGAAGACTCTTCAAAACCTGGCAAACAGTTAAGAAAGAAAAAGAAAGAAACTACCCGACAAAGACAAAAAAGAAGAGCGATGGAGCTTAGAGCCTCCAGAGAAGCAAAACAAGTAAGACCTGAAATGATAATTGTTCCTGAAGAGAATCTTACTGTTCAGGAATTAGCAGATAAATTAAAACTAGAAAGTTCTGAAATCATCAAATCTCTTTTCTTTAAGGGAATTACAGCAACTGTTACACAATCTCTTGATTTAGCAACTATTGAAACCGTAGCAGAAGAATTTGGAGTTCCTGTTTTGCAAGATGACGTAGAAGAAGCTGCAGCAAAAACAGTTGAAATGATTGAGAAAACAGATATTGATAGCCTAATTACAAGACCACCAGTAGTAACAGTAATGGGACATGTAGATCATGGCAAAACAAGCCTTCTGGATTCAATTAGAAAATCCAGAGTAGCTTCAGGAGAAGCTGGTGGCATTACTCAACACATTGGTGCCTATCAAGTAGAAGTTGAACATGAAAACAAAATGAAAAAGCTTACCTTCCTCGACACCCCAGGGCATGAAGCTTTTACCGCAATGCGTGCACGAGGGACCAAAGTTACTGATGTTGCAGTACTAGTTGTCGCAGCTGATGATGGAGTCAGACCTCAAACGCTTGAAGCGATAAGTCATGCTAGAGCCGCTAAAGTGCCAATTGTTGTTGCTATTAATAAAATAGATAAAGAAGGAGCTTCTGCAGACAGAGTAAAACAAGAATTATCAGAAAAAGAGTTAATTGCAGAAGATTGGGGTGGAGATGTTGTTATGGTTCCAGTCAGTGCAATTAAAGGTGAAAATATAGATAAATTACTTGAAATGATTCTACTTGTCTCAGAAGTTGAGGATTTACAAGCAAATCCTGAGAGGTTTGCTAAAGGAACAGTTATAGAAGCTCATCTTGATAAAGCAAAAGGTCCAGTAGCAACTCTTTTAATTCAAAATGGGACTTTAAAGTCAGGAGATGTTTTGGCTGCAGGATCAGTTCTTGGAAGAATAAGAGCAATGGTGGATGAGCATGGAAAAAGGATCAAAGAGGCAGCTCCTTCTTGCCCCGTTGAAGCACTTGGATTTAGTGAAGTTCCAACAGCTGGAGATGAATTCGAAGTATATCCTGATGAAAAAACAGCCCGAGTAATTGTTGGCGAGAGGGCTTCTGATGCAAGAGCTACTAAATTAGCGCAACAAATGGCTTCAAGAAGAGTTAGTTTGTCTTCTCTATCAAATAAGGCTAATGAAGGTGAACTCAAGGAATTAAATATAATATTAAAGGCGGATGTTCAAGGAAGCATTGAGGCAATACTTGGTTCTTTGGAGCAATTACCTAAAAATGAAGTTCAAGTTAGAGTTCTTTTCTCAGCACCAGGAGAAATTACAGAAACTGATATTGATCTAGCGGCAGCATCTGGATCAGTAATTATTGGCTTTAATACGACAATGGCTTCAGGAGCAAAAAGAGCAGCAGATGCTAACAATGTTGATATTAGAGAATATGAAGTGATCTATAAATTACTTGAAGATATTCAATCTGCAATGGAAGGATTACTTGAGCCAGATTTAGTAGAAGAAGCATTAGGTGAAGCTCAAGTAAGAGCTATATTTACAATTGGCAAAGGAACTATAGCTGGTTGTTATGTACAAAGCGGTAAACTTCAACGCAACTGCTCATTAAGAGTCAGAAGAGAAGGTGAAATAGTATATGAAGGCAATGTAGATTCCTTAAAAAGATCAAAAGATGATGTTAAAGATGTGAATACTGGTTTTGAATGTGGAGTAGGTTGTGATAAGTTCTCAAGTTGGAATGAAGGCGATATTATCGAGGCATTCACATTAGTCACAAAAAAAAGAACTCTAAGTAATTAAAAACTAAATTTCTTTATTTCTCTCAAGAAAAAATAATACTGGGAACAATATACATGCCCCTACTTGAATTAATAAATTATTTTGTTGAATTTCATTCCCACCTGCCATTTGAGAAAGCATTATAAATAAACCTAAGAAAGCAGATCCAGAACAAGCAATATATATTACTCTTCTCAAACCTTTAAAAGGAGCCTTAGTTTCTTTAAGCAACTTTTTTCTTAATTCTGGGTCAATTTTTGACATTCATCATTTAAAACATAAACTTAAGTCTATATGAAAAAATCAAAAATTTAAATGCCGATATAGCTCAGTGGTAGAGCAACTGTCTCGTAAACAGTAGGTCGTTGGTTCAATCCCAATTATCGGCATATATTTAAAACACATTTAAAAATATGATAATAAGCTTATTAAAAAGGATTAAAAAGTTAATTATATTTTTTCCAATATTAATTTATATGGGACAAAGAAGTTACTTGGCTTACGACGAAGGTTTTTATGCATTACAAGCCAGGTGGATACTAGATGATAATAATTGGGTAATTCCTCAATGGTGGGGTGGATACAATTTAGATAGAACAATTGGTATTCAATACCTCATAGCAAAATCACAATCAATCTTTGGAGAGAATCCTTTTGCAGCTCATATACCTACAACTTTAGCTGCCTTTTTAATGATATTGCTCACATATAAATTACATGAGGAATTACTTGGTAAAAAAGGAGCTATCTATTCAAGTCTTATCCTCTCAACTACCTACATATGGTTAGATTTTGCTCATCAGGCCACTCAAGATATCATATTTGCTTGCTTAGTTACTACTGGCCTATATTCATTAACGAAGATCAAGGCAAATAAAACCATTTTTTTCCATATCCTTTTTGGGTTATGGATAGGATTAGCTTTCATGATGAAAACATTCTTAATTGCAGTGCCAATTATTGGATTAATACCTTATATTTTTGAAAAAAAGAAAATTATTAATTATGGATATTTTTTTACTGGACTCTTAATTGGTTTCTTGCCATTTATTATTTGGTCATTGGCAATAAACCAATTCTTAGAAAAAAATATTATTTTTTATCTATTTGGAAAATTTAGTAGTTTATCTATTCAAAATACCTTTACACATCCTTTCTATTATTACTTATGGAATATACCTCTCAATTTTTTACCATGGAGCATATTTGCATTAATTGGACTAATTACAAACTACAAAGCTAATAAAAATAATAAAATTATTTTATGCTATTTTCCAATAATTTTCTTAATAGTAATAAGTACCTTTTCAACAAAAACTCCCTATTATCCTTTACAAATTGCCTCAATCTTATCTATTAATACCTATACGGGAATAATATCAATTATTTACTCCAAAAACTTAAAGCCTATATTTTTATTTTTTATTTCTAAAGTTATACCTATTTTTATCTTTTCCTGTATTTTTATATATTGTTTAATACTAAAAGATTCAATCAATTTATCTCTTAAAGAGGAATTACCCCTATTATTTGGTTTGTTTTTATTTGCCACTTCATGGATTCTTATTAATAAAGTAAATCATCCAAAGAAAATCTTAAATATATTAATTTTAGGCCCTTATTTATTTACTTCATTGATTATTCAATCAGGTTTATTTACTGACAGATCAAGAAATCTCAGAGAAAGTATGGAGAAAGTAATTGCGCTTGAGAATTTAAGCAGCAAAACTATATATGTTCAGAAAAATAATATTACTGATAGCAATGCACACTCAAAGATAATAAGGATTGCCCTTTTAACACCAAATTTAGGAAAGGGAATTGATAATCTTAATGAAGTAAGTCCTAACGAACTTATTTGGACAGAAGAATCAGAATTCGAAGCAAAAGAGAATAAAATGTTTAAAATTCTATATAAAGATAAGTACTTATATCCCTGGATACTTATTAAAAAAAAGAATTATCATTCAGATTAAAGTGATAAAATTAAATAAAAAAAAATTATATGGAATCAATAACTACTTGGGATCTAACCAATAATCAATTACATAAAACATTTAAAAATAATAATGAGTTTATAAAGTTTAAAGTAAGAGGAAATACATGGGAACCAATAATTAGATGGCTAAAGTTAGATTCTAGAATCTTTAGAGAAACAACAAATAAAGCAAGAATAACTTTGTGTGATATTGAATCATTAGCTGAAATTTATAATTATAGGCCTATCAGATGGAAAGCAAGAAAGCTAACTCCTCTTAAAACTGAATTAATTCCAGGTTCATTTAAAAATATATTTAGAAAATTACCAATAATAAAAGAGCTCGCGTTTGAAATTGAGATTGTACTCTACAAATATGAAGAAGTAACAAAAGAACAACTAATATCTATTGTAATTCCTGCAAGGAATGAGGAGGGTAATAAAGCTCTTTTAATTCATGCTTTAGAAAAATTCAAGAAAATTCCAAATGAGATTGAAATAATTTTTGTAGAAGGGAATAGCAAAGATAAAACCTATAAAATGTTAGAAGGGCTAAAAAATAATTTCTCAGATACTTTTAATATTAAATTACTAAAACAAACTTCAAAAGGTAAAAAGAATGCTGTTGTTGAAGGCTTTAATATTTCTTCCGGGAGCATATTAGCTATTGTTGATAGTGACTTAACTGTAGATATTAATGATAGTATTGATGCCATAATGCAAGCGACAAAAAATGAAAATATTCTTATAAATTGCTCTAGAACAATCTTTCCTATGGAAAAAGATGCTATGCGATGGGCTAATTATATCGGGAATAGATGTTTTGCAATTTTACTGTCAATCATAATAAATAATCCAATATCAGATTCTCTATGTGGTACAAAAGTTTTTTCAAGAAAATTTTTTAATCTTATGAAAAGCAATGGAAGTTGGGAATCAAAGTTGGATCCTTTTGGAGATTTTACTATTATTTTAGAAGCTGCAAATAATAATATAAAAATTTTGAATTACCCTGTTAGATATTACGCCAGGAAATCAGGAGCACCTAATATATCAAGATGGATTGACGGTTTAAAGTTATTGAGAGTTTGTTGGTTTTATATGAGTTCTGAATTCTGATAGAAAATATATTGATCGATTAAGTATTACTTATAAATCTATTTTATTTCAATTAAAAAGGTAATATCTTATTAGGCTATTTAAAAGTTATCTTAAATAATTAATTTAAAAATTTTTAAAAGTTTTCACGTCCTGTATTTCTTGTAATTTTCGGAATTTGATTCGCAGATGAACAACAAAAATTGTTAGAACTAAATGATATTGTAAAGCTTCTAAAGAAACTTGAACATAATCAAGCATTAAAATATCATTATCAAAGTTAGAAGCTTTAAAAAATTATTTCCCACGACTTGAGGAAGATTTAATTCACTATGAACCAAAACTACACAATCTTAATTATTTCAGTTATTAGCTTTTTAATTATTTTATGGGTTGCAAAAAACAGAAAATTTCAGACCACGGATTCCGTTTCAGATGCATACGATACATGGACAAGTGATCGTATATTAGAAAAATTATGGGGAGAACATATTCATCTTGGATATTATCATGATCAGAAAAAACTAGGGGACTTCAGAGAAGCCAAAGCTACATTTGTCCATGAATTAGTTAAGTGGAGTGGACTTAATAAACTGCCTAAAGGTTCTAGAGTTCTAGATGTAGGGTGCGGAATTGGAGGGAGTTCAAGAATTCTTGCAGAGGAATACGGTTTTAATGTTATTGGAATTACAATAAGTTCCGAACAAGTAAAAAGAGCTAGAGAGCTAACCAATCCAAGTCTAAACTGTAGTTTCCAGAAAATGGACGCAATGAATTTAGAATTTAGTGATGGAGAATTTGATGGAATTTGGAGTGTAGAGGCTGGACCTCACATGCCTGATAAGCAACGTTATGCTGATGAAATGCTTCGTGTTTTAAGGCCAGGAGGTTATCTAGCAGTCGCGGATTGGAATTCTAGAGATCTCACTAAAAAAGCTCCAAATCTAATCGAAAAGATAGTACTTAAACAATTACTTGAACAGTGGGCTCATCCTAGCTTTAGCAGCATAAATAGTTTTCAAGAAAATCTAGCAATCAGTTCATTTGTAGGGAGTCAAGTAGAGACTGATGATTGGACCAAAGAAACTTTACCCTCATGGTGGGAATCCATCTTTGAAGGAGCAAGAAGACCAAAGGTCTTTCTCTCATTAGGTTTATCCTCTTTATTCAAGTCTTTCAGAGAAATACCAACGATTTTATTGATGCACTGGGCTTTTGGTAATGGATTAATGCAGTTTGGTGTATTCAGATGCAGGGGTTAAATATGGGTAAATTATCTTGAAAAAAAAAATTAAAATTTTAGGTTCTGGTCCCACAGGATCCTTATTGGCTATTTCTCTTGCATCTAATAATTGCAATGTACTTCTAATTGATCCACTTTCAGAATCTTCTTTGTGCGCAAAAGATAAGGGATATGCTATTACACAATCTTCAAGAAAAATATTTGAGAAACTTGGTTTATGGAGTGAAATTAAAAAATATGCATCTGGTTTTAATTCATTATCAATTATAGATAATGAGATATCACAATCAGTAATAATAAGAAAAAATGACTTGAAAGAATTCAATAAAGACCAAAAACATATTGGTTGGGTTATTGAGCATAAATTCTTAATGAAAGTTTTTATAGATGCAGTAAATAATAATAAATTTATTGATAAAGAAAATATTAATTCAATTAATGATCAAAATTTTGATTTCATCTTAGCCGCTGACGGAAGAGATTCTTCAACAAGAGCATATTGGAATATGAATTATTTTAAACGCCTTTATAAACAAAGATGCATCTCTTTTAGGGCTATAATCGAAAATGTTCCTAATAAAAGAGCTTATGAAATTTTCAGATATGAAGGCCCTTTAGCATTATTGCCATTACATAATAATATTTATCAAGTAATTTGGTTTTCTCAAGAATCAAAATTAAATGCAAAACTTAAATTATCAAATACTAAATTATTAGAAACTCTAACAAGTATTTTGCCAGATGATATTAAACCTAAAAAAATAGTAAGTAAAATATCAAATTACTCTGTAGCTCAGGCTTTTGCACTTCCAAAGTTTAGTAATTTCAAAAATATTTTGGTGGGAGATGCAGCTCATTCCTTTCATCCAGTAGGTGGTCAAGGTTTAAATTCATGTATTCGCGATGTTTACGAATTAAGTAATATGATTATAAATTTTGATAATTTATCTATAATTTATCGCAAGATTTTTGCAATATATTTCTTTTTAAATCGCTGTATTGATATTCTTTCTTTACTTATTTTTACTGATCTTCTTATAAAGCTCTTCTCAAACAAATTTGTTTTACTAATTCCTATAAGAAGAGCAATCTTTTATCTGCTTAGAAAAATAAAATTCTTAAGAATAAATATTTTCTCATTAATGACAGACTCTATGAAAAGATATAGTTAACTTTCTAAAGAAATTTATATTAGGATCTATTTAAAGAAGTATTCCAAGCCTAAAATATTTATAATTGATTTTTTAAACCCTTATTTTTTGGAAAATACTTTTAAACCGAGAGCTATTGAAGAGAACTAATCCCAAAATTATAAAGATACCTAATAGACCCCCTATCGGATTAATTTCACTACCACTACCAGGGCCAAATAAAGTTTTAGGGATATTTGTTTGAATACTTAAAAAGGAACTATTTATTAAGAACCAAATACCAACTATTGAAGCATGAAAACAAATTGGAACAAATATAGTTGGATATTTACTTTCGCGCCATTTATTTAGATACAAGCCCAATAAAAATAAACCTATCAATAATTGAATATTATCAATTAAGTTAAAATCCCATCTTAAATGCACTATTGCAAAAATAATAGCTTGTAAAAAATTTGCAAATCTTTTTTTTAAAAATAAGTTTAGTTCTTCAAATAACCAAACTCGGAAAACCAATTCTTCTGCAAAACCAACAATTAATCCTAAGAAAATACTATTTAAAATTATAAAATTATTAATTCTGAAAATAAAGGCTGCATAACCTCCCAAAACTGCAAAAAAAGAAATTAATAAAATAACTATAAAAGCTTTAAAAAACTCAGATATTAATATAGAGAATAATTTTTTATCTTTTAGGTTTACTAAACCTATGACTTGAGAGATGTTCTTTCGCCATTTATATTTACTCCAGAAAGGCAAACATAATAAGAAAATTATTAATGTAATTATAGTTCCATATAATGATTTATCTTCATATAAAAAGGGGAGAGGATAAATTAAAATTGATATTGCTAACCATCCTAATACGTAAATAAAAGGAAAAAATAAAATAGAAATCAAATAATGATATTTTCTAAAAGATTTATGCAATGCTTTCAATTACCAAAAATTAATCTTCCTTTTCTATGGAACTTGTTAGTCCTTTAGATCTTAATGACTCAGAATAAAATTCTGCTGGCTCTAAGTCACATACTATTACTAAACCTAATCCTGTATTATGCGCCTCAAGCATAATTGATATAGCATCTTGTTCACTTAGCTGAGGAACTACTTCTCTAAGTGAAGCTGCAACATATTCCATAGAATTAACAGGATCATTATGAAGTAATACTTTATATTTTGGAGACTTATTTTTTAACTCTGCAGGTTTCTTCTCTAAGACTGTAGCTTTACTATCGCTATCTGAATTTGTGATAGACATAGATTGTTATTTAAAAATCTTATTTTTTTATTATATAGTACTTATTCTATTCATCGCATTTCTCACATTAAGTAGAGAATTAAAAGCAGATAATCTAAAATATCCCTCTCCAGCCATTCCAAAGCCACTACCTGGTGTTCCTACCACATTGGCCTTCTCTAGTAAATAATCAAAGAAATCCCAAGAAGACATGCCATCAGGCACTTTTATCCAAACATAAGGAGCATTAAGTCCTCCAAATACTTTAAAACCTAATTTTTGTAATTCACATCTCATAATATCAGCATTATTCATATAGAAATCAATTAAATTCTTAACTTGAATTTTACCTTGTGGAGAATAAACTGCTTCAGCTCCTCTCTGAACAATATAATTAACTCCATTAAATTTAGTACTTTGCCTTCTATTCCACAATGACCATAGATCAATTTCTTCATTATCTAAAGTCAAACCCTGAAGTGTTTTTGGAATTACTGTGAAGGCACATCTAACTCCAGTAAATCCTGCATTCTTTGAAAAAGATCTAAATTCAATAGCACAATTTTTAGCGCCTTCTATTTCATAGATAGAATGTGGAAGGCTTTCATCTTGGATAAAAGCCTCATAAGCCGCATCAAAAAAAATTAAAGAATTATTATTATTTGCATAATCTACCCATCGTTTTAATTCGACTTTAGAGATAACTGCTCCAGTGGGATTATTAGGGAAGCAAAGGTATAAAATATCTACTTTTCTTGTAGGGATTTTAGGTTTGAAATTATTATCCTCGTTTATAGGAATATAAGTCAAACCTTCATAACCGCCTTCTGAAGATGGTTTACCGGTTCGTCCAGACATAACATTACTATCAACATAGACTGGATAAACTGGATCTGTTACTGCAATTGAATTGTCTTCACCCAAAATATCTAAAATATTACTACTATCGCATTTTGAACCATCTGAAACAAAAATTTCTTCTGGTAATATTTGACAACCTCTATCTAAATAATCATTTTTTGCAATTTTCTCCCTTAACCATTGATAGCCTTGTTCAGGACCATAACCCTTGAATCCTTCATTAGTGCCCATCTCTAAGAGAGCATTATTCATAGCATCAATGCATGCTTTGGGTAATGGTTCAGTAACATCTCCAATTCCTAATTTAATAAGATCTGATGAATTTACTTTTTGGGAGTGCAGTTTTACTCTTTTAGAAATTTCAGGAAATAAATAGCCTGCTTTAAGCTTTAAATAATTTTCGTTTACTTGAACCACTTTAAGAATTTATAAATAACCCCTTACAGAATAAATGATTAATGTGACTTAAGTGAAGAATGATGTTAATATTAGGAAGGCTTATGATTAATAAGAAGATTTATCATAGTCATTTAAATAAAGTAAATTGTTTAAAATCATTTATTAAACTCTATAAACAAGTATTAAAATCAACAGTCGGTTTTTAAACTTGGCAACTAATTAGCTAAAAATTACTACATAAATTTTATAGCTCTTTAATAATTTTTCAAATACAAAAACATAACAAATTTTTATATGTCTCAGCAAATTGTTATAGCTGAGCAAGCACGAATTGCAGCTCTACTAAAAGATGATCGAGTTGATGAATTAATCGTCGCACAAGGTCAGTACCAAATAGGTGATATTTTTTTAGGCACTGTTGAAAATGTTCTACCTGGCATAGATGCAGCCTTTATTGATATAGGAGGAAGCGAAAAAAATGGATTTATTCATGTATCAGATTTAGGCCCATTGAAGCTCAAAAAATCCTCTGTTGCTATAACAGAGCTTCTTGAGCCTAAACAAAAAGTTGTTGTCCAGGTCATGAAAGAACCAACTAGTTCAAAAGGGCCTAGGTTGACTGGTAATATCTCACTTCCTGGAAAATTTTTAATTTTACAGCCATTTGGGCAAGGTGTAAATATATCAAGAAGAATCAATGCTGGAAACGAAAGAAGTCGACTGAAAGCATTAGGTGTTTTAATCAAACCACCTGGAACTGGATTATTATTCAGAACCGAATCAGAAAATATAAATGAAGAATTACTTATTGAAGATTTAGAAAATCTAATACAGAAATGGGAATCTATTTTACAGATTTCAGATTCTTCTAATCCGCCTTTACTAATAAATAGAGATGAGGATTTCTCTTTAAAGATATTAAGGGACTATATAAATGCATCAATAAAAACAGTTACTATTGATAATAAGAGCGCAACTGAAAGAGCAATAGCTTTCCTCTCCGATAATGATAAAAAAGTAAACGTTGAATTTTATAACGATTCTAAGAATGAACATATTTTAGAAAAATATAAAATTGATTTAGCTATTAAAAAGGCACTTCAACCAAGAGTGGATCTACCCTCTGGAGGTTATATAATTATTGAGCCAACAGAGGCTCTAACTGTTATTGATGTCAACTCTGGTTCCTTTACTAGATCAGCAAATTCAAGACAAACAGTATTATGGACAAATTGCGAAGCAGCAATAGAAATTGCTAGGCAAATGAAATTAAGAAATATTGGAGGTATTTTAGTTATAGATTTTATTGATATGGATTCAAGAAGAGATCAATTTCAATTACTTGAACATTTTACTTCAGCGATAAAAGAAGATTCTGCTAGACCTCAAATTGCTCAATTAACAGAACTTGGTTTAGTAGAGTTAACAAGAAAAAGGCAAGGTCAAAATATATATGAATTATTTGGAACAAAGAGTAATCAATGCGATAGTTTAGGACAATTAATAAATTTACAAGACTTCGAAAAGGAAAATCTCGAATATCAAAAGGGTTCGAAAAAGACTAAAAAAACATCTAATATAGAAGAAATAACATTAGAGACGGAAGATAATCTTAAAACATATTCAAAGCCAGAAGAGAAAGATATTAATTGGTTAACAAATCATAACGAGGAATATATTTCTACTAAGAAAAAGGAAATGAACGATGAGAATAAAGGTACTGTTAGTTCAAATGAAAAAGAAATTATTTCTGTAGATCTAAACGAAGATGAAAAAATCGTTTTTAGTCAATTAGGTATTAATCCATTGATTAAGCTGGGTAAAGAATACATAAATTCAAATAATGTAGCAAAATTAGAGGTTAACTCGCCAAATAAAAAGATAAATTCTTCTAAAAAAACTAAAAAGATTAAAAATAAAGTAAAAGATACAACAGACTTAAAAGATAATGAGTTTTTGAAAGAATCAACTATCGATGATAATAATCAAACAGTAATATTAGAAACTCAAATTAAGGATAATAATCATATAAAAGAATACTCAGAAATTGATTCAGATAATGATATTGACATTTCTAGAAGAAAAAGAAGAAGATCTTCTGCAACAAGTGAATAAAGAATTTGAGATTGGACTAGATGAAGTTGGCAGGGGATGCATCTTTGGGCCTATATTTGCAGCTGCAGTTGTTTTATCACAAAGAAATTGTCAGAGACTTAAAAAATTAGGATTGGATGATAGTAAAAAATTAACTCCAAAAAAAAGGGAAAGTTTATTACCTGAAATAATAAAATTTTCAAATGATTATGGCATTGGCCAAAGTTCCGTGAGAGAAATAGATAAATATGGTATTAGATTTGCGAATGAACTAGCAATGATGAGAGCCATTTATAAATTAAAAAAATTACCGACTAATATTCTTATAGATGGTTTTTTACCGCTGAGAGTCTGGAAAGGTAATCAAGCTAATCATATTAAGGGAGAATCAAAATTTGCATCTATAGCAGCAGCAAGTATTATTGCCAAAGTAAATAGAGATTCACTAATGGCTAGACTTGAAAAGAAATACCAGGGATATCTTCTATACAGAAATAAGGGATATGGAACTAAACAACACTTCTTAGGTATTAAAAATTATGGTTTAACACCATTACATCGAAAAAGTTTTCTTAAGAAATTAGATATTATTTAAACTACACCATTCAGTAAAATCTTTAATAAGTTGTTGCTGAACCCTTGCTTTGATTCCTAATAAAATTCCATTTAAAACAGAATGTCCTGTAGACTCTAATATTTTCTTTGGAATAAACTTTAATAATGGCGGTTGACTTACTGTTACACCTAGAAGAGCCTCACCCTCTAAACCACTCTTTGTAGCCTCTAGATTTGCCTTTAAGATCAGATTAAAATCATCAACAATTCCAAGCCCATCAAGCTTACTATCAAGAGCACTCATCTTTAGTACACCATTCTCGTTTTCAACGGCAATTGAAACTACGGGATTAACATCTAATTGAAAAACCCTGAAACTTGTAACATTATACTTGTACTTTCCCTGACCTTCAGGTATTAATTTATTGGGATCTAGCATAGCTCCAACAACTCTCTCTTCCTCTAGAAGATAAGTTGGGAGATGTTCTTTATTTGCTGTTACAGATAGTTTAAGTTTCTGCTTTGCATCAAAAGTTAAAAGCATTTAATTAGAACCTCCAATGCTTAATTTTACCTTTTTCTTCATTTCTATTCATCATGCGAAAACAAGTTGCATATTTAGGTCCAGAAGGAACATATGCAGAAAAAGCTGCTCATATTTTGTCAAAGCTTTCCAATTATGATTCACCTATATTTGTACCATGTAAAGGGCTGCATTCAGTAATTAAATCTATAGCCTACAAAAATTGTGATGCAGCAGTTGTTCCTATTGAAAATTCTGTCGAAGGAGGAGTAACTTCTACGTTAGATGCACTTTGGAAATTTCCTAATATAAATATTAATAAAGCTATTGTCTTACCAATAAAGCATGCTCTTTTAAGTAGTGGTGAATTAAAAGATATATCAGAAGTTCTCTCACATCCTCAAGCATTAGCACAATGCTCAGAGTGGCTTCTGGAGAATTTACCAGAAGCAATATTGTTGCCTACGAATTCAACATCTGAAGCAGTTAATATGGTTAAAGGAAGTTCATTCAGGGCAGCGATAGGATCAAAATCACTTGTAGAGATAGCGGATTTAAAAGAACTTGCTTTCCCAATAAACGATGTTCCAGGAAACTGTACAAGATTTGTATTATTAACAGAAGAGAAAGAGCTAAATGAAGCAAATGATGCAAATATTGCAAGTTTTGCTTTTTCTCTTTTATCTAATAGGCCTGGCGCTTTACTTAAAGCCCTAAGTTATATAGGGGAACTTGGATTTAATATGAGTAAAATAGAATCAAGACCATCAAAAAGAGAACTTGGAGAATACGTCATTTATATTGATGTAGACATAAATGAGCAAACTGATATTGCAAATTTCAGGATTTTGAAGGAAAAAATTAAACCTTTATGCGAACATTTAATTGACTTTGGCTGCTATTTATCTAAAAATATCAAATTATCTTAATTATTAAATTTCATATTGAAAATATAAATTTTTCTATTTACCATCTGGAAAACTTTCTTTTAAAACAGTCCTAGCAGCTAATTGTTTTCTCGTATGATCAAGCATTTCATATTCTCTTTGTAATCGATTATAAGTATCTCTTTCTTCTAAAAGTCTTTGCTGCTCATCTGCAACAGGTCCCCCTAAATGCGCACCAATCCAAAAGGAAAGATCCAAAGGATTGTTTGGTAATTTTTCAGGAAGAACTTTTTGTGAATTTGTTAATTTACTAGTTAAATTAACAACATCATTTAAAGCATCTGTGACTGAATCCCTAAGAAGATCAAGATTTTTTAGGTCCTCTATACAATTATCATCAATCCAAGAAACCATCGCAGAGTAGTAGGGAGTGGAACGAATTATTTCTAATATTTGAAAACGTTGTTGGCCAATTGTAATAATATTACTTCTACCATCATCGGTGGTTTGATGTTTTATAACATGAGCGCAACATCCCACATTGGCCATACTTTTGCTATTTGTATCCCACTTAACTACACCAAATAGAGAGTCTGTTTCTAAAACAGACTTTAACATTATCCTATACCTAGATTCAAAAATATGAAGAGGTAATACTTCATTAGGAAAAAGGACAACCTCTGGAAGAGGAAATAAAGGTAATTCCCTAACTAATATATCTCCCATATATCAAATAATATGTTTTTTTATTTTAGTAAAAATAAGATCTAATCGGGCTTTTATTAAAGTTTGACTTCTATATCTACACCACTTGGAAGATCCAATTTCATTAAAGCATCAATTGTTTTTGCAGAAGGACTATATATATCAATAATTCTTCTATGAGTTCTAGTCTCAAAATGTTCTCTTGAGTCTTTATCTACATGTGGTGATCTTAAAACACAATATATTTTTCTTTTAGTTGGTAATGGAATTGGTCCTATAGCTGATGCTGCCGTTGTATCTGCTGTTTGAATAATTTTGTCACAGGAAAGATCCAACATTCTTCTATCAAAAGCTTTTAATCTTATTCTGATTTTTTGCTGTGCTATCGATGCAGTCATAATTTCTTTAGATTAAATATGATGGATTATACAAATAATCCATCATAATTTTTAATTTTAATTGATAAAGGTTGATTGATAAAGTAAAAATAATTATTCAACTATTTTCGAAACAACACCAGCACCAATTGTACGACCACCTTCTCTTATAGCGAAACGCATACCTTGTTCAATAGCAACAGGGCAAATTAATTCACCTGTCATTTTAATCCTGTCTCCAGGCATTACCATTTCAACATTTGATCCATCATCAGAAGTGAAGGCTGTAATTTGACCTGTTACATCAGTAGTTCTGATATAAAACTGAGGTCTATACCCAGTAAAGAAAGGAGTATGTCTTCCACCCTCTTCTTTTTTGAGTACATAAACTTCACCTTCAAACTTAGTATGAGGTGTAATAGAACCTTTCTTGACAAGGACCATTCCTCTTTCTATATCTTCTTTTTCGATACCTCTTAGAAGTAAGCCAACATTGTCTCCGGCCATACCTTCATCAAGGAATTTACGAAACATCTCAACTCCTGTAACAGTAGTTAATCTTGTTTCCTTAATCCCCACTATTTCAACTTCCTCTCCTTTTACAACTTTACCTCTTTCAATTCTTCCAGTAGCAACAGTTCCTCTACCTGTAATTGAAAATACATCTTCAACAGCCATTAAGAAAGGTTTATCCACTTCTCTTTCAGGTTCAGGAATACTTGCATCAACTGCCTTCATTAACTCTTCAATTTTTGATTCCCAAGTTGAATCTCCTTCAAGAGCTTTTAGACCTGACACTTGAACGATAGGAATATCATCTCCAGGGAAATCATAGCTATCAAGTAGCTCTCTAATTTCCATTTCAACTAGCTCGATGATCTCTTCATCGTCTACCATGTCGCATTTGTTTAATGCTACGACCAATGCTGGAACTCCTACTTGCTTAGCCAAAAGGATATGCTCTTTAGTCTGAGCCATAGGTCCATCTGTAGCAGCACATACAAGAATTGCTCCATCCATTTGAGCTGCACCAGTAATCATGTTCTTAACATAATCAGCATGTCCCGGACAATCTACATGTGCATAATGTCTACCTTCTGTCTCATACTCTACATGAGCAGTATTAATAGTTATGCCACGCTCTCTTTCTTCAGGAGCACCATCAATGTCTCCATAATCTTGAGCTTGTGCTTGACCTTTCTTAGCTAAAACATTTGTAATAGCAGCAGTAAGGGTTGTTTTACCATGATCAACATGACCAATTGTGCCTATGTTGACATGTGG
>CETG01047251.1_pt1 | contig 16851 bp, 22 predicted proteins | sample 361471 | NCBI WGS metagenome assembly CETG01 (sample SAMEA2622696, study PRJEB7988) | marine metagenome | isolation source: saline water (ENVO:00002010), including | reverse complement strand
AAGACAACAACGACTGCCAAGAAGGATGACGGCAAGAAAACATTCCGTGAGCGCAGACTTGCCAGAATGAAGAAACGTCTTGAGGGCGCTGAGAACGAAGGCAGGAAGAGGCGATTGACCAGAAGGATTGGTCGCGTTGAAGGCCGTATTGAAGATGCCAAGGAAAGAAAGGCCAAGAAGAAAAACATGGGCGGCATGATGAAGTCCAAGGGCATGGCTAAAGGCGGCGCGATGAAGAAGAAGGGTTATTCGAAGGGTGGTCCCGTAAAGAAAAACACAGGAAAGCAAACCCATCCTAGCGCCTATGAAGCAGCTGAAAAAAGAGCAAAGGACAAAAAGCCAGTGCCTGAAGAAAACAAAGGTTTGAAAAAACTGCCTAAAGATGTTCGCAACAAGATGGGTTATATGAAAGGCGGCGGCATGGCCAAGAAAGGATACGCCAAGGGTGGTTCAGTCAAGAAGAAAGGTTATTCCAAAGGTGGCGCGGTCAAGAAGAAAGGCGGCGCGCGCGGAGGAAAGCCTCGCGGTGTAGGTGCAGCTCTTCGTGGTTACGGCAAGGCAATGAGGTAATGCCTAACTTCATAAAACTTGCCGCCAAGTTTAAGTCTGATCTTCGGCAGCAATACAAGGATTCAATGTCTTATCCTGATGCTGCTGAGATTGCTGATTTAAAAAGAAGAGGCGGCGATCATCCAAGAGAAGCTGCTAACAAAGCATTTAGTTACATTGAAAAATCAAAAAACCCGACTCAGGCAAAAAACAGAGCGGAAGAAATGTTTGGAGATTTTGATGTTGATGGCGCTATTGAAGAAGCTGGCGGTTTCGATAAGGCATTTAAAACAATAAAGCCCGTAAAGAAAGCAGGCGGTGGTATTGCCAAGGGTGCAAGAACAGCAAAGAAAGTCGCTGAGGCAATTGAAAGACGGGCCAAGGCAGCTAATAGAAAAAAAGACAAGGCCAAAGAAGCCGAAAAGAAAGACAAGCGCAAGGCAATGGCCTTGGCTGGCGCAACTGGAGCCACACTTGCTGGCGCTACCATGATCGGTGGCAAGAGAGAGAAAGAAAGGCTAAAGAAAGAAAAAGAAAGAATGAAGAAGATCCAGAAGAAAAAAGCAGGTGGTCTTGTAACCAGATGGGAGTCTAAGTGGGGATAAAATAATTGCCGTACCTCCAAAGCAACATTCCGCATTTCAAGGCGTGGGTGAGAAGGGAATACACAGTCAATCACGAAAGATACCATGGCGAGTTTTTACACGCGATGGTGATCGCTGTTACCACGATGCCCACTCGTTGTTTAAGCTTTCAGGTAATCTTTACTGGCTGTGAAGCCGATGATGAAGATGACCCGAATATACATGGTGGCGCTATGTGGGCGCGTATGCCAATTACTGCGCTGGTCGCTGATACGCCTTTTGCAGATTGGCCAGAGCCAATGGCCGTGCATGATGCCCAGCCGTGGGATTGTTCCTCACACCACCATGCAGTGTATGTATTAGATCGAGCCACACCGTGTCCCTGGCTTGCCAAGATCGATGGTGAAATGTATCCAGCCAAGTATCTGTTTACGGTGGACTATGCCGAGAATGAGATTGCAGATGATCCTGCACAGCACAAGCAGTCACATGTGCTTGAGCTCTTGGAAGCAGGCCCGTGGACGGGAAACATTGTCGCATTACCAAACAATCGCGTGAGGGTGACACACCCAGCCTGGTTTGAAACCGGAGAAGGCGCGCCAGACTTCAAACCTTCACAACATATTCATTACAGCAAATCGGACTTGGATTATACGCTGGATGTCAATAGAATATTTGACAACCTGTACGCAGACAAAGAGTAAGCCATGGCTATTGAAAGAGGCGTTGATGAGATCGACATAGATGAGCTAGGCATCGAAGACAACTCCAAGGAGATTGTCATTGGGCAAGAAGCATCATCTGACGAAATAATTGATAGCATGGATGACGATGACATCCAGACTCTTGATGACGGGACGATGGTTTTTGGTGTGGAGGATGAAGCCGTACCCAATATGATGGGCGACTTCAACCAGAACCTAGCTGAGATAATGGATGACCAGGATCTGGGCAAGATCTTCAGTGATTGCATGGCTGATGTTCAGGATGACATCTCATCCAGAAAAGAATGGATGGACCAGTACAAAGAGGGGCTTGAGTTCCTCGGCATGAAGTTCGAGGACCGCACTGAACCTTTCGAGGGCGCATCAGGTGTTATCCACCCTTTACTCGCTGAATCAGTTACCCAGTTTCAGGCACAAGCCTACAAGGAAATGTTGCCCCCTGGTGGTCCGGTAAAAACTCAAACAGTGGGTTTGGGTACGCCACAGACTGATTTACAGGCAGCGCGTGTACAGGAATACATGAATTACATGCTGACTCAGGAGATGAAAGAGTATGATCCTGAGACAGACCAGTTGTTGTTTTATCTCCCCTTATCGGGAAGTGCGTTTCGTAAAGTTCACTTTGACCAGTCGTTAAGCCGTCCGGTTTCAAGATTCATACCTTCTGAAAAGCTAATTGTTCCATATGGAACATCCAGTCTGGACAGCGCAGTAAGAATCACCCATGTCATTGACATGCCGACCAATGAAGTCAAAAAGCTTCAGCTTTCAGGGTTTTACAAAAAAACCCCGATGTCTGGCAAAGGCACAGGTGTAGAAGGTTACGATGAAGTTGATGAAGAGATTGATGAACTTCAAGGTGTTAAGCCCTCCGGTTCTACAGATTACGAAGCAGAACTGTATGAGATGCACATTGAACTGGATATCCCTGGCTTTGAAGACGTAGACGCACAGGGAGAAGAGACCGGAATCAAGTTGCCGTATATCGTGACGTTATATCCGAAAGAGTCTTCAGTATTATCTATTCGCAGGAATTACCTTCAAGCTGACCCAATGCGCAGGCGCATTGATTACTTTGTTCATTACAAGTTTCTACCAGGTGTCGGTTTCTATGGGTTTGGTTTAACCCATATGATTGGGGGTTTGTCCAGAGCCTCGACATCTATCTTACGGCAGTTGATCGATGCGGGTACTCTGGCAAACCTTCCTGCTGGTTTTAAAGCCAGAGGTATCAGGATACGCGATGACGATACGCCATTGCAACCAGGGGAATTCAGGGACATGGACGCTCCTGGTGGCTCACTGCGCGATGCGTTACTGCCATTACCGTTCAAAGAACCAAGCGGCACACTGCTTTCTCTTCTAGGTATGCTGGTCGATGCAGGCAAACGCTTTGCCTCGATTGGCGATATGCAGGTCGGTGACGGCAATCAGGAAGCGCCTGTAGGTACGACTATAGCTCTGCTTGAGCGCGGTAGCCGTGTGATGAGCGCAATCCACAAGCGTATGCATTATTCACAGCGTGTTGAGTTCAATCTGTTGGCGCGGGTATTCAGGGATTCGCCTATCAAGGCATACCCCTACATGATAGCCAATGGGCAGCAACAGCTTATGGCAACTGACTTTGATGATCGCATAGACATCATTCCTGTCAGTGATCCTAACATATTCTCCATGAGCCAGCGCGTGATGCTGGCGCAGGAAATGTTACAGATGGTTCAGTCGAACCCGCAGATACATGGCCCAATGGGTACTTATAATGCGTATCGCAGGATGTATGAAGCGATGGGAGTTCAACAAGTAGACCAGTTATTGCCTCCTCCTCCACAGCCACAACCTACGCCACCCTCGATGGAAAACTCTAAAATGCTTCAAGGTCAACCTGCGCAGGCATTTGAGAACCAGGACCATGACGCACACATTGCTGTGCATTTATCGTTATATCAAAGTTCTATTGCCCAGAATGTCCCTCAAGGCCAACAACAATTACTTGGTTTGATTCAGGGTCATATCTATCAGCATGTTGATTTCAAGGCAAGAGAGATGGCGATGCAAGATCCTCAGATAACTCAAATGCAACAGCAAATGCAGATGATGCAGCAGCAAGCCATGCAGAACCCTGCTATGCAGCAACAGTTACAGCAGATGCAACAACAGATGGCTCCGATACTTGAAGACAAGGTCGCTCAGATTAGTTCTGAAATACTTAATGATCTGGCTCCTCAGTTCAAGGGAGATAACGAAGACCCACTGGTCGAGCTAAGAAAAGAAGAGCTTGAGATAAAGGCGGCTGATGTAGAGCGTAAGGCTGATGAGGCGCAACAGCGTATTGATATTGAGCAGGAACGCCTAGATCGAAACATGGACATGGCAGATGATCGTTTGAAAACTCAGGTTGATATTGCTGACATGAAGAACGATACTGCGCAAGATAGGATTAATTTACAGCGTGAGGCCCAAATGGCCAAGACCGCAGAAAATATAGCCAAAGACTTTTTTGGGAGAAATTAAATGAGCAGCGTAAGACAGAAGCGCGCAGAAGTTCACAAAGCCGAAGCACGAGAAGCTGAGAGGTTAAGAGTCCAAGGTGGCGACATTAGTGAAAAAATTGAGAAACTGGTTGAGGAGGTTGAAGCAACCCCGATTCCAGAAGAAAAGGTAGAAGCCAAAGCTCCAGTTAAAAAGAAAGCCAAGAAAAAGGCTGCTCCAAAAGCTAAGGCTGCAAAGAAATCCACATAGGAGGATCGAATGAATCCAATCAAACGTCAGACCTCGTTTCCACAGCCTACAGTTTCTGATAGCAAGGTCAGTATAAAAGACCAAGGCACAGTTGATTTTGCCAAGACAGAAGACGTTGCCAACCCTGGCCCACCTAAGCCTTTTGGCGCGGGTGAGATGCGTGGTGGCGGTGCAGCAATACGAGGCAAGAAGTTCTCAGGTATATTTTAATTTATCATGAGAATTAACATACCAGGGCTAGGAATGATAAATGTTTCCGAGTTTGGCGATGCTGAAACCGGAATGATGAACGTGCCTGGTGTAGGCCAAATTCAAAATCAAATAGATCCATTCGCAGGTTATAGGGACAGAGAAGACGATGATGATGAGGACACTCCTCCAGTAGATTTTAAACAACCTTCTGAGTATTTGTCTGAACAGGAGATGCAAAACATCACAACTCCAAATCCATCATTATCTGAAGATCAGTTAAGGGTTTTGTACACCACTGGCTTGATGGATTTTGATGATGATTTTTTCACAGATGTAAAAGGAATATTTGGAGAGCCAGGACAAAGATATGGTCTTGGTGTTCCTCAAGATAGAATTGATGAGATTGCAGGAGAAATTAATTTTAGTAGCAATCAGCCTAAGCCTACTAATACAGAAGAAGAGTCTCCTGCGCCGACTCCTCCCCCTAAGCCTCCTCCGTCCTTTGAAGGTTATGTTCCTAGAAACATATTAGGCACATCGTTTGATCCAAAGGATTTGAGCGCGCATCAAAAAATGGTTCAAGATGCCAGGGATAGGTTAATTGTTCCTCCTGGGGAAAAAGTTCCAGACGGTGGGTATCTCACTTACAACAACCCCATACTTGGCAACAAACAAACCCAGTTTGGCGGTTATGGCCAGCCGATGCCAACTAAGCCATTGATGGATTATGCGGGGCTTTCATCCCCAATAACTTATTCAGTTCCTGATCCTGATCCAGACAAAGAACCTGGAGGACCGCCTCCACCACCCCCAGTAATTACATAAATGGATTCAGTCGCATTAGCTTCTTATATCAATAAGAAGCTTAAACAGTACGAACAAGGCCACATGGAGTATCTTGCTTCTGGTGGCGTAAAAGACATGGAGGAATACAAATTCGTCATGGGTGAGTTATCGATGCTTCGCACCCTGCGAGAAGACCTGCGAGAAGCATTGCACATACAAGGAGATGAAATCGATGAGTGAACCACAAGTGGACGCTCTCGCACAACCGTCTATAACAGACGCATACGTTAGCGAGGAAAGTCGGGTCTTAGACCCAGCCGTGTTAGATAAATCATTGATAGAAAGAATGCCAGAGCCTGCTGGATGGAGGATCTTAGTTCTTCCATACAAAGGTAAAGGCGTGACAGAAGGCGGTATACAGCTTCTGGAATCTACAGTGGATAAAGAAAATCTAGCTACTTCAGTTTGTTATGTCATTAAGGTAGGCCCACTGGCTTATCAGGATGACTCTAAGTTTGGTGGTATTCCATGGTGTAAAAAAGGTGACTGGGTTCTTATTGGAAGATACGCAGGAGCTCGTTTTGCCTTGGAAGATGATCACGAAGTTAGGATTATTAACGACGATGAAGTAATTGGAACAATCTTTGATCCAAATGATATTAAATCTGCATAGGTGAAAACATGGCTGAAGAAACATTAACTGAAGCTTTAGAAAAGCTGGATGACGAAAATATCAAAAGTGCTGCTCTTCCTGAATCAAGGAGGGTAGAAGAAGAAACATCTGAAGAAGTTGCAATCATTGACCTTGACGAAGATGACGTTAAGGACATTGAGCCAATTACGGAAGATGTTGTTAAAGAAGAGTTTGAACCCAAGCCAACTATTGATGAAGAAGAGATTTCTGAAACTGAAAAGAGAGCCAGAAAAGCTCAAGACAGAATTAATAAGGCAGTAGGTCAAGCTAAGGAATATCAGCGTAGAGAGTTGCAGGCTTTGCAATATGCAAAGGAATTGCAGGAAAAGAACCAACAACTTTCTAATCAACTACTTCAATCTCAAACCCAATCAACTGAACAGAACATGAAGCTTCAGGAAGGTTATAAGGATGAGTTTGAGAACAGAGTTGAGACTCAGGCCGCAGCAGCAAAGAAAGCGTTAAAGACTGCTTACGAGGCTGGTGATGCCGAGACCATGGCTGAAGCACAACAGATGTTAGCTCAAGCAGAAGCTGATAGAACTGCTTTGAATAGGTACAACCAGGAGCTTGAGGAGTATAAAACTCAATATCAAAACTGGTCTGAAGAACAAAAAGCGCAACAAGAACAACAAGCGCAGATGATTCAACAACCTATTCAACAACAACCCATTTACGAAGAACCATCTAACAAAGCTCAAAAATGGGCTGAAGACAACGAATGGTTTGGTGTAGATGAAGTCATGACAGACCAGGTAATGGCTATTCATAAAAGATTAGCCGCAAATCCTTCAATTGACTTGGAATCAGATGAATATTATTCTGAGTTAGATCAACGTATGAGGGAAGCATTTCCTCATAAGTTTAATAACGCGGGAGACAATGCAAACGTCCAAACAGTAGTCTCCGGTACGCGCACGACAGGAAGTGGACGCAATCAAAATAATCGTAGGATTGAATTGAGTCCTAGCGAACAGCAACTTGCTAAGAAGCTAGGAGTACCGTTCAAAGAATACGCAAAACAAAAGATGAGGTTAGAAAGATCATGAGCGAAGAAACAGGAAAAGGATCTAATAGAACACCAAGGAATGCTTCTTCTCGGTCCACAGAGACTGCAAGAAAACCATGGACACCACCTCAAGTCTTAGAGACTCCTGAACCCCCGCCTGGTATGAAGTATAGATGGGTAAGAACGTCTATAAGAGGCGAAGATGATAAAACCAATGTTCACATGAGATTCCGTGAGGGATACGAACCCGTGAAACCAGAAGAAGTTGTTGGGTATGAATTGCCTACAATTGAAGATGGTAAGCATGCAGGCACTGTTGGCGTTGGTGGTTTGATTCTTTGCAAGATTCCAGAAGAAACGGTGGCAGAAAGGAATGCTCACTTCGAGCGTCAAACAGAAAACCAAATGAAAGCGGTTGATAATGATTTGATGCGAGAAGAGAATCCTGCAATGCCTATCTCTAGGGATAGAAAAACGCAGGTTTCATTTGGGAGTCCTAAAGCGTAGCTTTGGACATTATTTTGATTATGTTTTACGGAGAATAAAAGATGGCTAATAATGATGCCGCTTTTGGGATGCGTCCAACCAGGATGATAGGCGGTGCGCCTTACACTGGTGGACAAAGCCGTTACAGAATCGCCGCAAACTATGACACAAATATCTTTCAGGGTGACATGGTTGCCCAGGTTACCGGAGGTGGTGTAGAAGTACACGCCGATGGTGGTACTGTGCCGATAGTTGGTGTATTCAACGGGTGTTCCTACACAGATCCCACAACTAGTGAGCAGGTTTTTAGTAATTACTATCCTGCTAGTACAAACGCTTCTGACATCATTGCATTTGTGATTGATGATCCGAATGTCGTTTATGAAATTCAAGCAGACGCAGCGTTCCCAGTTGCCGATTTGTTCGGTAATTTTGACATCGTCTATACTTCTTCTGGAAGCACCGTAACAGGTATTTCTGGAGCAGAGCTTGAAGTATCAACTGGTGCAACTACAGCAACTTTGCCTATAAAAGCGATTGATATCTCAACTGATCCTGAGAATTCAGACGTTGCTTCGGCAAATACAAATGTTTTAGTTGTGATTCAAAACTCAATATTCGGCCAGAAAAGCGCCGGGTTGGCTTAGGAGGTTAATTAGATGGCTATTTCAAGAGCACAATTAGCCAAAGAGCTAGAGCCTGGCCTCAATGCTTTATTTGGCATGGAGTATGCGCGTTATGAAAACGAGCATGCAGAGATTTTTGAAACTGAATCTTCAGACAGAGCGTTTGAAGAGGAAGTACTAATCGTTGGTTTCGGTAATGCTGAAGTCAAAACTGAAGGGCAGGGCGTGAACTACGACCAAGCTTCTGAAGGTTTTACTGCCAGATACACCCATGAAACCGTATCACTTGCATTTGCGCTTACAGAAGAGGCTGTAGAGGACAACCTTTATGACCGACTTGGCGCACGTTATACCAAGGCTTTGGCTAGAAGTATGGCGCACAGCAAGCAGGTTAAAGCTGCTAACGTATTGAACAATGCGTTTAGCTCAAGCTTTACTGGCGGTGACGGTGTTTCCCTGATCAACACAAGCCACCCACTAGCTGGTGGAGGCACGCTTGCTAATCGAGCATCTACAATGAGTGACCTTAATGAGACCTCATTAGAAAATGCTTTGATCAGCATTAGTACTTTTGTTGATGACAGAAACATGATCTTGGCTCTTCAGGGAACCAAGTTGATTGTTCCTCCTCAACTTCAGTTTGTTGCTGATCGATTGCTTGAAACACCTGGAAGGGTTGCTACAGCAGATAACGATATCAACGCTATCAGGAACATGGGTCTGCTACCGCAAGGTTATGCAGTCAACCATTTCTTGACAGACACTGATGCGTTTTTCATTCTGACTGACTGTCCTGATGGGTTTAAGCACTTTGAGCGTTCTCCAATATCAACCTCAATGGAAGGTGACTTTGATACTGGTAACGTGCGCTACAAAGCTAGAGAGCGATACAGTTTTGGATTCTCGAATCCACGCTGCGTATTCGGTTCTCAAGGAGCTTAAAGCAGATAGGGGGCTTTATGCCCCCTTTATTACTGGGATACACTAGCCCTAGCGACTGGCCCAGCAGACGCTTACGAAGACTCTAGGGCGAAACCTTTCGTAAGGAGGAAACCTGATGGCTCAGACAACTTTTACTGGCCCAATTCGATCCTTGTCTGGCGTTATTAGCGCAGGATACAACGGAGTTGTTAGCTTGACTGCTGATACCACTCTTACTGTCGCTGCCCACGCTGGAAGACCGTTACTTTGTAATGATGCAGATGGTAAGTTCACTCTTCCAAGCATTGTTGTAACGGAACCCACTGACAAGGGAGATCCCAACCAAACAGCCAATCTAGGAGCTCAGTTCACTTTTATAGTTGTAACTGCTGCTACTGACATGGATATTTTAACTGATGGCACTGACAAGTTTGTTGGTGGCATTTATACTGGTGTCGATGACGCAACAGGCAAGACCTTTATATCTGGCGCATCTAACGATGTTATTACCCAGAACGGCTCTACAAAAGGCGGTTTGGCAGGAAGCATCATACGAGTGACTGCAATAGCAAGTGCTAAATACGCAGTAGAAGGTTTGATACTAGGTTCTGGTACTTTAGTTACTCCTTTTGCTGACGCTTAATATAGGAGCAAATTGATATGGCTACTCGTATCACGGGCAACGATGTAAAAACTGCAACAGTTACGGCTGATGGAGCATTAGTGGATCACCCTTGCAGATTGCGAGGGTTGATCGTTGCTGGCGGTAGTTCTGATGGCTCTGTTATCTTTTATGATAACGCTAGTGCAGCCAGTGGAACTGCGTTATTAACTCTTGGAGTTAACGCCAACACCAACGAAACATTGAACATACCAGACCAGGGTGTCTTTGCTTCTAATGGTGTATTCGCAGATGTCACTAATGTGGATCGTGTAACTATCTTTTTTTCATAGGAAAAAATTATGGCGACATCAGGGTCTAGAGACTTTGAACCAGACGTTGCGGAGTACATAGAAGAAGCGTTTGAGCGGTGCGGTCTTGAGTATCGAACAGGATACGATGGCATCACCGCTCGGCGTTCTTTGAATCTGTTGTTTGCTGACTGGGCTAATAGAGGCTTGAATCAGTGGACGATTACCAATACGGCTACTACGTTATCCAAGTCTGATCAATTCATTGATCTAACAGCAACAACAATTGATGTGTTAGATGTCATTGTAAGAAGAACTGAAAACAACGAAACAACTGACATTCAAATGAATCAGATTGGAAGATCTGAGTATTGGAATATACCCAGCAAAGATACAGAAGCCAGGCCAACCCAGTGGTTCTTGGACAAACAAATAACTCCCAGGCTTTACATATGGCCTGCTTCCGAAAATAGTACTGATCAATTAATTATAAACCGATTGGTTAGGATTGAGGATGCAGATGCTGGTGCTAACACAGTGGACATGCCTTTTAGGTTTTACCCTTGTTTAGCTGCTGGATTGTCATATTACATAGCATTAAAGAAAGCTCCTGATCGAGTAACCATGCTCAAAGGATTCTATGAAGAAGAATTTGCTAGAGCAGCAGATCAAGATCAAAGCAGGGCATCACTTACGATATCTCCTGGTCTTAGATCCAGGATAGCCTAATGGCTTATGCTACAGGCAAACACTCACTTGCCATATGCGACAGATGTGGGTTCAGGTATAAGTACACTCAGTTAAGAAAAGAATGGACTGGATTCTTTGTTTGTTCTGAATGTTATGAGCCTAAAGAGCCTCAGCTTGATCCAGTTCCTCATGTTGCTGACCCAGAGGCATTACGCAATCCAAGAACACAAGTTCCTTCATCTCTTGTAGCTGGAGAAGGCGTTGTTAGAACCATCGATGCTAATTCGATGATGACTACAACTGGTGATAGTATTGGTTTTGCGTTTAGCATGGATGCATCTACAGGGGAAATAGGCACAGTAACGGTGGTAACAACATGAGTTTTACATTAGCTACTTTAAAAACGGCTGTAAAAGATTACTGCGAAACATCAGAAAGCACTTTCGATACACAGCTGACTACATTCATACAGGAAGCAGAAGAACGAATACTAAAGAATGTTGAGCTTCCAGACTTCAGAAAGAATGTAACTGGCACATCAACCGCGAGTAGCACTTACCTGTCTACTCCAAGCGATTTTCTTTCTCCTTACAGTTTGGCTGTAATATCAAGCAGTGTTTACAATTATCTGCTTTTCAAACATGTGTCGTTTGTCAGGGACTACACTCCTAATCCTGCAACAACAGGACTCCCAAAATATTATGCAGTGTTTGATGAAAACACTTTTATCCTGGCCCCAACTCCAGACAGTAACTACACCTTTGAATTACATTACAAGCACAGACCTGCATCACTAACCGCAGGGGCTGACAGCGGAACAACCTGGTTATCTACCAACGCACCTGATGCATTGTTGTATGGAACCCTGGTTGAGGCAGCTACCTTCTTAAAAGTTCCAGAAGAAGTTGCTCAGTACGAACAAAGGTTTGTTTCTGCAACAGCTGCATTGAAGAGGCTTGGAGAAGGTTACGGTGCTAGAGATGAATTCAGATATGACATTGCGAGATAAAATTAATTATGTTTGAAATAGCAGTTGAATCAAGAGCAGGAGATGTTGTGGTCAAGACAACAGAGAATCGAGGACTATCTCCTGAAGAGCTCGCAGAAAGAGCGGTAGAACAAATAGTTGGTATATCTGATTCTGTTGATCCTATTGTTAGGCAACAAGCAGAAGCTTTTAAGAGTCGCATTTATCATGTAATTTTAGGTATCATTAAACAAGCGATTAAAAGCGATAGAACAACGCTTATTAACGAATTTATTCAGCAAGGTCATTCAGACATTGCGGATATATTAAGGAGACTGTAATGGCTATTACGACAGCGATGTGTACTTCTTTTAAGTCTGAGTTGCTTCAAGGAATACACAATTTTCATAATGGTTCTGGTGGAGGAACGACTACCACAACAGGGACAGGCAATACGTTTAAAATTGCTTTGTATACTAGCAGTGCAACTTTGTCTGCATCTACTACTGCTTATGCAACGACTAACGAAGTATCTGGTACGGGATATACTGCTGGTGGTAATACGTTAACCAACGTAGACCCAACCACATCAGGAACTACAGCACTTACAGACTTTGCTGATACTACCTGGTCTAGTGCTTCAATTACTGCGAGAGGGGCATTGATTTACAATTCTTCTACCACGGCAGGAAGTGCAAACAGAGCAGTGTGTGCGCTAGATTTTGGCGCAGACAAGACATCCACTAGTGGAGACTTTGTAATTCAGTTTCCAGCAGCAGATGCTAGTAACGCGATCATAAGAATCGCATAGGATATAGTGTGTGGCTGATGTCAAGGTTGCCTTTGATGGATGGAATTCTTCCTCTCATGGATGGGGCGAAGGAACGTGGGGTAATGGCGAAGCAGTACCTGGAGCAACAGGGACTCTTGGCACAGTCTCGATTACGGCAGATGCGAATGTCAGCGTCACAGGCGTTGCAGGAACAGGGACTCTTGGATCGATTTCTGTATCCGCTGATGCGAATGTCAGTGTATCTGGCGTATCAGGCACTGGTACTCTTGGTTCAGTTACGGTCACAGGCACAGCAAATGTTAGCCCTACGGGCGTTGCAGGTACGGGAACGCTTGGGTCAGTTACAGTCTCAGCTGACGCAAGCACTTCGGTCACTGGTGTGGCGGGTACAGGGACTCTGGGATCAGTTACGGTTACGGGTGCGGCGACAGTCTCTGTCACAGGCGTGGCAGGAACATCAGGGATTGGAAGTGTCACAACAATCACAAGTAACACGATTGAGGTCCAAGCTCCGTCAGAAATGGTCGGAGGTATTGGGTCGGTTACGTTTGATGGCGATGCGAATGTTTCAGTCACAGGCGTGGAAGCAGCCTGCACAACGAGCGGCGTTAATGTTTGGGGGCTTATTGATGATAGCCAGACAGCGAATTGGGCAAGTATTGATGACAGCCAGACACCAGGCTGGTCAACTATTGATGACAGTCAAACACCAGATTGGAAAGAGGTAGCATAAATGGCAACTTACGTTAATGACCTACGTTTAAAAGAGATCGCCACTGGCGATGAATCGGGAACTTGGGGTACGAGTACAAATACAAATTTAGAGCTGATCGCAGAAAAATTTGGGACAGGATCGGAAGCTTTGTCTGATGCCTCTACCGCGACCCTTACTATGGCCGATGGAGCTTCCGATGCCTTCCGTTCTATGGCCCTAACCCTTACAGGTTCTCTTTCTCAGGCTTGTACAGTCACGTTAGCTCCAAATACTCTTTCTAACGTATGGGTGGTTCAAAACTCTGCTGGTAACACAGTTACACTAAGCCAAGGTACAGGCGCAAATGTGGTCATACCAAACGGCGGTATCCGCATGGTGGCTACGGATGGTGCTGGATCTGGCGCGGCGGTCACTGATGTACTCGATGTATTAGGCGGTACGGGCAACGTAGGGCTTGGTAGCGGTGCGTTTGGTACAGGGCTTACCACAGGTACAGATAACGTAGCAATAGGTGAAGCTGCTGGTGATGCGCTAACTACTGGTTCTGACAACACGTTTGTCGGTGATAATGCGGGTGGAGCAACAACTACGGCAGATAACAACACGGCAATAGGTTCCGGTGCGCTACTTGTAAACAGCACTGGTGGAGCTAATACGGCAGTTGGAAGTAGAGCATTAACTGCTAACACCACAGGCGCGTCGAATGTCGCTGTAGGAGACCAGTCGTTAGAAGCTTCATCGACGGGTGATTCAAACACTGCCGTGGGAAGACAAGCATTAGAAGCTAACACCACAGCTAGTAATAACACGGGCATAGGAAGAAGCGCGTTACTTGTAAACACCACAGGTGCAAACAATGTTGCGGTGGGAGCTTTTGCCTTAGACGCAAACAGCACTGGCGCATCGAATACGGCACTTGGATACAGAGCATTGGGTGCTAACACGACTGCTGCAAGTAACACGGCGGTTGGTAAAGACGCTCTTTTGTCTAATACGACAGGCACAGCAAATACTGCGGTTGGTCTTGGAGCTTTGGATGCGAATACCACAGCCGATAACAACACTGCCCTTGGCTATGCTGCACTGCTTTCAAACACCACAGGTTCAAACAATGTTGCCGTTGGTTATGCCGCACTTGATGCAAACACCACAGGCACAGATAATAACGCTTTGGGATCATCTGCATTATCTGCTAACACCACTGGTGGAGACAACAACGCTTTTGGCAAGCAAGTTTTAACAGCCAACACGACAGGTTCAGGCAATACAGCTATGGGCCATGCCGCTCTCGATGCTAACACCACCGCAGATAACAACACTGCGTTTGGAAAGATTGCGCTAACAGATAACACTACAGGCCATTCAAATGTCGCAATTGGTGTTGCTTCATTAGATGATAATACTACGGGCACAGGTAATGTAGGCGTTGGCATGAACTCATTAGGGCAAAATACAACAGCTTCAGGTAATACTGCTGTTGGTGACGAGGCATTAGCCTCTAACACTACAGGCACTGGTCTTGTTGCGGTTGGCAAGGATGCTTTGAAGACTAACGCCACCACAAATAACAACACGGCAGTAGGTTTTGATGCTTTAACGGCCAATACAGCTAATCAAAACACTGCGGTGGGTTCTCAGGCACTAATAACTAACAGTACGGGTGCAAACAACACGGCTGTGGGCATGAATTCATTGTTTTCCAACTCTACAGCAGCGAATAATACCGCTGTGGGTTATGGCTCGATGGAAAATAACACTACTGGTGCAGATAACGTAGCTTTTGGATCAGAGGCACTAAAGCAAAACACCACGGGATCAAATAACACAGCTATTGGAAGAGCAGCATTAGACGGAAACACAACAGCGTCAGACAACATTGCTATCGGGCTTGATGCTTTAGGCGGGTCAAACACTTCAGCTAATAACGTAGCAGTTGGCAGCGGGGCTATGGCATCTAATACTAGCGGTAGTGGAGTTGCTGTTGGTAAAGATGTCCTAAGCCAACAATCAACAGGTAGCTCTAACACCGGAGTCGGTTTTAAAGCTCTTGAGCAACTGACAACGGGAACAGGTAGCGTTGCAGTGGGAGGTGCTGCTGCGGATGCCGTAACAACAGGAAATTATACAACAGCTATTGGTTATGCTGCTGGCACAGCTTTGACAACGGCAGACAATAACACGTTAGTCGGCGCAGGAGCTGGCGAAAATATGGTGGGAGCAAACAATGTTGCCATAGGTTTCAGAGCGCATACCGCCGATGGAGGTGCAAGTGCAGCAAACAATGTTGCCATAGGTGTAGATGCCATGAGATTTATAGTAGGAGGCGGTAACAATGTTGTAATTGGACTAGAAGCTGGCGAACAAATGACTGGAGCCGAAGAAAATGTTGCGATTGGCTATCAGGCAATGGATAGTGCCACTACAGCAAATGAATGTATTGTCATAGGAGATCGTTCTGACGTTTCTGCTGTAGATCGCAGCAGAGAAATTGTAATTGGCCCGTCATTAACAGGTGCAGGGCAAAATACTTTTGCGTTTGGAAAAAGCAGTATTGGAAGAGTTTATAATAGCTTTGCGACAGACAATAGTTGGACAAGAGACTCTGACGAAAGATTAAAGACAAATATAAAAGATGATTCATTAGGGTTATCTTTTATTGACGCTTTGCGAACAGTGACTTTTCAATGGAAACCTAATAACGAATTGCCTGAAACATTTGACGCTTATCAAGAAACAAACGAAAAGGATACAACAACTGTAATTCACGGAATGGTTGCTCAAGAAGTTAAAGCTGCTTTAGATAGTGCTGGTGTAAGCACTTTCAATGGGTGGAAAGAGTCACTAGACGGTGTACAGGGGTTGAGTTCAGAAGCGTTTATTTTCCCATTAATTAAGGCTGTTCAAGAGCTTTCCGCGGAAATTAAAAAACTTAAAGGAGAATAGTTGTGGCTATCAAAAAAACTTTAATTGAAGCAATTCCTGCCAGTGAAGATGGCAAAGTTGTTCGTTGGAGTCTTACAATGAAGTACGAGCAGGGTACTGAGGGTAAAAAGGATTATTACACGAATGATAAACGCAAAACTATTCATGCTTCTGAAACAAACCCAGATGGTTCAACTACAAATAACTTTACCGCAAAAGCTGAAGGCGAATGGACTAGGAAAGAACTAGAAGATCTTTGCCCAATTGCTCAATGGGATGAAGTATTTGCTAGTCAATACGACTCAGTAATTACGAACCCAGCTAAAGACCTTGTTCCTAATAATGAGTTTACGATTCCTAGCTAATGCAGCCGCAACAATACAATTTTCATACGCTGCCAGCAGTGTTTATGTTGGAGGCACAACTATCTGAAAGCATGGTAGGCACTCTTAACGACTACTTAGATAAGCTGATGGTAGATGAAAAACGCAAAAGTCATGCGGGTACGTTAGTGGGGCAGATAGCCCACGGCCAGCAATTA
>CETG01044371.1_pt1 | contig 16923 bp, 24 predicted proteins | sample 361471 | NCBI WGS metagenome assembly CETG01 (sample SAMEA2622696, study PRJEB7988) | marine metagenome | isolation source: saline water (ENVO:00002010), including | reverse complement strand
TCATACAAACCAAACTTTGTCAACTACATGTTCCGAGAGGACATGATATGTGATGGCATTGAGAATTGTGTACAATACATACAGAATTTTAATCCAGCAAAGTCAAACAATCCCTTTGCATATTTTACTCAGATTATATACTACGCATTCCTTAGAAGGATTCAGAAAGAGAAGCGTCAGTTAGAAATTAAGAATAAGATTCTAACTAAGTCAGGATATGATCAGGTCTTCCACACTGATGACAAGACAGGACATTCAGACTATAATACAATTAAGGAGAACGTTGAAATCAAGATCAAGTGACATATCCTATTACGATTGTTGATGATTTCTTTGAGGATCCAGATGAAGTTGTAAAGATAGCTCAGTCTCTTAAGTGGTATAAGCCTGATATAGGAAACTGGCCAGGCGAGAGAACAAAGCAACTTCATCTTGAGACACCTAGGTTATTCGATTATTTTGGTGAAAGAATTCATTGGTTATTCCATGATGAAGTACCAGAGTATTGGAAATTACAATGTCATTTTCAAAAGATAAAACCATTTGGAGATGACCAATGGGATAAGAGAAATCAAGGTTGGATCCATCAAGATGTTGACACATGGTTTGGTGGTGTAGTATACTTGTCAAAGGATCCAAGTCCTAATTCGGGTACGTCCATCTATAAGGTTAAGAATGGATATTCTTTACAGTATAGAGAAGAGATGAAACAGAAGGAGGATTTATATCTTGGTAAGGATCTTGATATAGATAAGTACAATGAAGCCTTTGATTCTATGAGTAAACAGTATGTTGAAACATGTTCTGTAGAGAACGTCTATAATAGATTTGTGTTATTCAACAACAGGACACATCATGGAGTTAAAACTTTTGGTACTAAGGAAAGACTAACATTAAACTTTTTTGGTATGGAGATCACAGGTAAGAAACCACCATTAGTTCGTGCAAGATGATGGCAATTGAAGATGACATTAAAATCACTATCAACCTTAATAAGTTGGTAACGATAAGAGCAAAACTCTTGACACAGTATGATGATTATTCAGAGAAAGTATCTAAAGGTGAGTATCTTGATGAGAATGATGTTGATAGAATTGCATCCAAGTTAAGAGATACATTAACATGGGATACATTATTTCAGATGGTAGATGATGCTCTTTTAGAATACTTAGATATAAAAGAAACTCATTATGGTGAGATACAACCTGAACCTGGACGTGAAGCATACCTTAATCAGATAGAAAAGAATAGGAAACAATTTGAGATGGTTGATCTAGTATCACCAGCATGGACAATTAAAGTACCTAGAAGAATTAAATGAAGATAGCAATAATAACAGACCAGCACTTCGGTGCTAGGAAGTCTAGTCGTATCTTTCATGAGTTCTTTAAGAAGTTTTATGATAATGTATTCTTTCCTACCCTAAAAAAACGCGGGATCGATATTGTATTGGATCTTGGAGATACCTTTGACAACCGTAGGAATTTAGATCTTTGGTCTGCTCAGTGGGGTAAAGATAATTACTTTACTAAGTTAAAGGAGATGGGTGTCACAATACATTCTTTAGTTGGAAACCATACAGCATATTTTAAAGATACTAATAAAGTCAATACACTTCAGAGTGTACTAAGCGAGTATAATAATATACACATATATGAAGAGGCTACTGAAGTTATGATAGGTGGACTACCTATCTTATTCATACCTTGGATTAACTCAGAGAATAATGATAAGACCTATGCTCTCATTGAAGAATCAGATTGCCCTATAGCAATGGGTCACTTAGAACTCAATGGATTTGAAGCACATAGAGGATATATCATGGATCATGGCCATGCTACTTCTCCTTATAAGAAATTTGAAAAGGTATTCTCAGGACATTATCATCAGAAAAGTACTAGAGAGAATATAACATACTTGGGTAATCCTTATCAAATCTATTGGAATGATTATAATTCTAAACGTGGGTTCCATATATTTGATACAAATTCTATGAACTTGGAGTTTATACCGAACCCCTATGAGATTTATAGCAAGATATATTACAATGAAGAACAGTTAAATAGTACTAGATTTGATTATGGTAAGTATACTAACAACTTTATAAAAGTTATAGTAGAAAAGAAAACTGATTCAGATAAATTTGAATTCTTTATCAGTCAACTATACGCTGCTGGTGTACATGATATTAAAATAATTGAGGATCCTTCCTTTGAGCAAGACTTGAATGAAGAGATTGATATTGATAAAGAAGATACTCTCACCATACTTGAAAGGTATGTGGATGATATGGAACACTCAGATAAACCTGCACTTAAAACTATTTTAAAATCTCTTTATGTTGAAGCGTTGGAGATGGTATAATGCACATTCTAGCCATAAAAGGAAAAGAGAATGAAGGTGCTTATGCAGTCAATGGCAATCAAGGAAAGCAATTAGTATATATGTTCCTTGACAAAGACGACGCAATACGCTATGCTGGACTTCTGGAAGCTGATGACTTTCCAGACATGTCAGTGGTAGAGGTTGACGATCGAGAGATCATCCATGCTTGCGTAACACACGGTCATGAATATTATGTTGTCACTCCTGATGATATAGTAGTACCGCCTAGAGAATAGTTTTTGTCGAATGATTCTTTTTAAGTCTGTCAGATGGAAGAATTTTCTTTCAACTGGTAATGTTTTTAGTGAGATAAGACTTGATGCAAGTCCTGCTACCCTGATAGTTGGTACAAACGGTGCTGGTAAATCCACATTCTTGGATGCCATGTGCTTTGCTTTGTTCAACAAACCCTTTCGTAAGATAACAAAAGGCCAATTGGTCAATGCTGTCAACGAGAGGGATCTGCTTGTTGAGATAGAATTTAGTATTGGTTCTCGTGACTATATGATACGCAGAGGTGCAAAGCCTAATGTGTTTGAAATCTATCTTAATGGTGAGATGCTTAATCAAGAAGCATCTGCACAAGAGCAGCAAAAACATCTGGAGCAAAGTGTACTGAGGTTGAATTATAAATCATTTACTCAGGTGGTGATCTTAGGATCATCATGCTTTGTTCCATTCATGCAACTTACACCCCCTAACCGTAGAGAAGTTATTGAAGATCTTTTAGATATTCGTATCTTCTCTACCATGAATACTCTTCTTAAAGAAAAGGTTAAAGGAGTTAAAGAAACTCTTAGGGAATGTGATTATCAATATGAATTGGTAAAGCAGAAGGTTGAGATGCAGCAAAGGTTTATTTCTGATCTTAAAGAACAATCATCTGCAAATAATGCTAGACGTAAAAAAGATATAGAATCATTAGAGGATGAAATAACTTTTCTTATGACTGATGTTGCAGAAGGATTGGAGGTTTCTGCATCTCATGATAAGAGCCTAGATAGTTATGGGAATGTAGAAGATGAATTGGCACAACTTCGTTTATATGAATCGAGGTTTGTTGATAAGAAGAAAGCATTCAAAAAAGAGTTTAAGTTTTTTGATAAGAATGATAGTTGTCCGACTTGCAAGTCCATCATCACCGAAGACGTTAGAGCTGATAAGAAAGCTGAAATTACTGCGTCTATAGATGAGATTGATAAGGCATCAATTACATTACAGAAAAAATTAGAAAGTATTCTCCAACAAGTATCTGATAAGCAGATTGTATTATCAGATCTTATGCAAGTACAACAGAAGATCAGTGCTTGTAATAAGGAGATACAGTGGAAGAAGAAAGAGATTAAAAAGATAGAGGATAAGATAAATTCTGCTGACACTAATAACCTTAGTAGAGAGAAGGAGAAGTTACAAGAGTTAGCAAGTGTTGGTATGAAAGTGGAGAATGAATTATCCACTAATAGAAAGACCCGTGATAACTATGATACTGTAACAAACATGTTACGTGATACTGGTATCAAATCAGTTATCATTAAAAAGTTTTTACCTGTTATGAATCAATTGATTAATAGGTATCTTAAGGAACTAGATTTCTATGTTTCTTTTGATCTTGATGAGAATTTTGAGGAGACTATCAAGTCAAGGTTCAGGGATGAGTTTTCATATGCATCCTTCTCTGAAGGAGAGAAGATGAGAATTGATCTGGCACTCCTGTTTACATGGAGAACTATTGCTAAGATGAAGAACAGTGCCAATACTAATCTATTGATACTGGATGAGATCTTTGATAGTAGTCTTGATGTATCAGGTACTGATGACTTTTTGAAGATCTTACATACTGTCTCTGACAATACTAATGTATTTGTTATATCCCATAAGACAGAATCACTTCAAGATAAATTTGCTTCCACTTTAGTTGTAGAAAAGAAACAAAACTTCTCTGTAATTACTAAGGAAGAATAAATATTCACCAAACCCTTTAAACATATGACATATTCAGGCGGCATAGACGGAAACTTCGTTCCAAACGGAGGTTCAGGTACAGGATCAGCAATTCCTGGTATTGATATATCTGATGGTGGTCCTGGATTGTATCCAGAAACAACCACTGTACCAACAGGTGACATTACTATTAATACAGGTAGTCACGATCATGATGAGATACAAGCAAAGTTGGATGAGATCAATGCTAAACTAGAACATGTTCTAGAGCATCTGCATCAACCTATCACAGGGACAGTTCATCTAGAATGTCCACCTAAAACACCAGCAGGTCAGACATGATAATAAATATTTCTCTGGTGCTACTTGACACACTGTTGACAGGTGGTGTATTATGGTATGTAATTGCTCGTACCCTATGACCACAAGGACACATGTAATCGAGAAGAAGAACCCTCAGCACAACCAAGAATGGTCGTGGGAGGAAACACCTGACCTGCTAACCGCATTGGAGAAACTCAATGAAAGTTCCGAATTGGCAGCATCACTCAAAGAAGGATGCCAAACGAAAACTAAAACCCCAAGCGTTGCGGCAAGCGAGAGCTAGACGCAACCAGTTGATAAAGTGTCTACTCAAGACCTCTTCCCCACGGAAGGGGTCTTATAATGTGTACATACATAAGGAACCCAATGAACCTCGTAAAAGAATCACTTGCTAAACTTCTTGCTCAGGAAGATCTGATTGTAGAACATCGTCAGGTTGAAACTGCACAGTTTGATGTAGAGCGTAGAGTACTGACCCTTCCAATATGGAAGCACGCTGAGGCTACTGTAATTGATTCTCTCATTGCTCATGAGGTTGGTCATGCTCTCTTTACTCCTAATGAGGATCCCCCAAAAGATGTTCCTCATCATTTTATTAACATCACAGAGGATGTAAGAATTGAGAAGTTAATGAAGCGTAGGTACGCTGGTATCCCTAAGACATTCTATAATGGATACAAGGTTCTTCATGATGAGGATTTCTTTCAACTTGATGGTGTTAATCTTTGTGATCTTAATCTTGGAGATAGAATAAATTTAGAATTTAAGATTGGTAATTATACTGATATTCCTTTCCAAGAAGGAGAGCAAGTATATATTGATAAGGCAAATAAGATAGAAACTTTTGAACAGGCATGTGATCTTGCTAGAGAAATCCATGCATATTGTCAGCAAGAATTGGAAAAGAAGCAGAAGGAAGAAGCAGAAGCAAAGGGTGTTCAGCAAGAGTTACCTTTAGAGGGTGGTGAAGGTCAAGGTCAAGGTGAACAAGAGGAGAAATCTGAAGCACCAATACCAGCACCAGCACAACCAGAAGCAAAGAATGAAGTAGAAGAACATCTTGAAGATCATCTTGAACAGCAGGAAGGTAAGCAAGGTGGTTCTGGTGATGGTGAAGCAGGTCGTAATGATGGATCACCAGTAGAGACTGAAGTTAAGTGTCGTACTGTTGATAGTCTTGATAAAGCATTAAGAAATATAACTGATAGGAGTGGGGATGAGATTACTTATATTGAACTTCCTAAGACAACAAATTCTATTGTACCATTTGATGAAACATATCAAATACTAGATAGTTTCTATAGTGCAAAAGAAGGTCTTGTGAACCAGCAGGATTATTCTGATGACTATGAGTTGATTCTCGCTAGACAGTACACAAGAAATTTGAAGGACATTGATGAAAGTTACAGAAAGTTCAAATCCTCAAACACTAAGGAAGTCAATTACTTGGTTAAGGAGTTTGAGTGTAAGAAAGCAGCTGACGGTTATGCTCGTACTACTGTTAATCGCACTGGGGTTCTCGATACAACGAAGCTTCACACTTACAAATATAACGAAGATCTTTTCAGAAAAGTAAGTACTGTTGCTGATGCAAAGAACCATGGATTGATCTTTAATATAGATTGGTCAGGTTCAATGCATCAATGTATTGAAGCAACTATGAAGCAGGTACTTACATTAGTATCATTCTGCCGTAAGGTTGGAATTGCTTATGATGTTTATCTCTTCAGTGATTCATATCAAAGGCAAGAGAGTTATGTAGATCAGGACTGGGGACTTGAGGGTAAGGTTCTTTGCAGAAACTTCAATATGGTTAATGTTTTAACTAGTAAAAGTAACAATCGTCAGCATGAACGACAGGCAAAGAATTTATTCCGTGTAGTAAATGCATTCCATGGTTATAATGCAGGTGCACCACATCAATTCTCATTGGGTGGAACTCCATTGAATGAAGCAATGGTTGCTATGAATGAAATCATTCCTCAGTTCAAAAAGAGAACAGGTGTTCAGAAGCTTCATGTTATTAACTTAACTGATGGTGAAGGATATCCTATTGGTTATGCTAAGAGAGTTAAGAAGTACCATGAAGATGGTGAAATGATAATCAATGGTCATGTTTCTATAAATGATGTTTTGCGTGATCGTCAGACTGGTCATACTCATAAGTTCACTTGTTCTCGTGATATGACTGGAACATTCGTTGAACAACTTAGAACTCGTTTCCCTGAGTGTGAGTTTATGAACATCCGTCTTATTGGTAAGAATGATTGGAGAATGTTTAAGCGTCAGTGCTTAGGTTATGATTATGATGCATGGGAAAGAGCAGATTCTGAGTGGAAGAAAACAAGATCTTTCATATGCACTAGTTCTTATTACACAGTACAGTATGCACTTCATGTTGGTGCCCTTGATGCTGATACTGAGTTTGAAGTTGCAGAGGATGCAAATAAGACCCAGATTAAGAGAGCATTTGCTAAGTCACTTAAGTCTAAGGCTATGAATAAGAAGATCTTATCTTCATTCATTGAGAGAATAGCATGATGTTAAGAGATCTTAACATTTAATTGACATTGTATTGCCATTTGATATATACTGTTGATTGAGGAAAATTGAAATCCTTACGGATTTCTTTTTTTCTACATCACCACGTTTCGCTAAGTCGTGCAACATCGATAGAAACGCTAAATTCACATAAGGAGAAAATCCCATGGCTACAATTACTAAGCCGCTAACTGCGGTTGTCAATGTCTTATCCGTCGCATTAGGATACATTGCAAACAAAATTATTCCACAAGGAATAAGAAAAGTATTTACGAACGAAGGACCAGATGGTCCCTTCATCCCAGTTACATATATTCCACTTAAGGATCTGACAGTTGATCCTAAGTATCAGAGATTAATAAACACCACATTCATAAGAAAAGCACAGGAGTTTAAACCTGAGTTTGTAAAACCCCTATCAGTCTTTAAGAGACCTGATGGGACTTTAGTTGTGGTTGATGGTCAACACACTTCAGTTCTTGCAGCGACTTACGTTCAAGATCCTGAATCATTTAAACTACCTTGTCAGGTACAGGTACATCCATCTCATTACACTATCGATCAGTGTGAGAAGGCAGAAGCAAAGTACTTTAAAGAGTTTAATACTCTTAGGAACAAAGTAAGTTCAGTTGCTAAGTTGCGTGCTGATGTTGCTCAAGGTGCAGAGTATGCACTAGATCTTGAGGAAAAGTTCAAGTCACTCAATATTCATGTTGAACTTATTGGTGCCCCTGATGATGGTACAAATCGTGTACAAGGTTATGATAAACTGAGAGTTGCTCTTGGTAAGTATGGTACTACTTTTGTCAGAAAGGCAATTGAAACATACAAGGGTCATAATAGAGACGCTTCAAAACTATGTAAGTGGTCTAAACCACTTAACGGTGGATTTATTTTCGGTCTTGCCGCAGCATATAGTTTCCTTGATAGTATCTCGGTTACGAATAGTGGAGATAGGTATGAGAACTTTAATACGTTCCTTAATACTTCTATCAAACATTATCCGATTGAGGATTTTACCACCAACTCTGCTGGTCCTATTCAAGACATCTTAATCCTTCAGGAAATTGTTAAGGTTTATCGTGTACTGACACCTGGTTTTGGTTGGGCAACCATAGGTGACAAAACTTGGGATGATTGGAGAACCGATACAGGTATCCACGGTAAGTCTGCCAAGAAAGATAAACTGGAAGAAACAGAAGAAGATTAAACCAATCAACAAACTGTCACACACCCCCTTAACAGGGGGTTTTTTATTGCTATACTACGTACATACACAAATCATTTAATCATTATGCCTTTCGAGAGAAAACTATCCGTCAACTTCGTTGATGAATTACGTGAAGAATTTGGTAATGAGATAGATGCCTCTCATGTAAAGAAGTTTGCTACTTCTCGTGGGGCAGCATATCCTACAGTAGCACGCAAGTTGAAGCAGTATCAGGTTAAGCGTGGATCATGGAACCTTACCGTACAAGAAGGACGTGAGATCCTAGAGAAGTCAATTGCTCAACCAACTGTTCTACCTAATGTAGAGCAAGATTTGATTCCACAACTTGATGATACTTTTGTTAAGTTTGGAAATTTCAATGATGTTAAGAAGATCATTCAATCTAACTTGTTCTACCCTACATTCATTACTGGATTGTCAGGTAATGGTAAGACCTTCTCTGTAGAGCAAGCATGTGCTCAAGCAAAGAGAGAACTTATCCGTGTAAACATTACTATCGAAACAGATGAAGATGATCTCATTGGCGGCTTCCGTCTTGTTGACGGCGCAACCGTATGGCACAACGGACCTGTTGTGGAAGCTCTCCAGCGAGGAGCTATCTTGCTCCTTGACGAGATCGACCTTGCCTCAAACAAAATCCTCTGCCTCCAGTCAATCCTTGAAGGTAAAGGAGTTTTCCTTAAGAAGATTGGAAAGTACATCAGACCAGCAGCAGGGTTCAACGTCATCGCAACCGCAAACACTAAAGGTAAAGGTTCAGATGACGGACGTTTTGTTGGAACTAACGTGCTTAATGAAGCCTTCCTTGAAAGGTTCCCAGTAACATTCGAGCAGGAGTACCCAACACCTGCTAATGAAATTAAGATACTCGATGCAGTATGTGACGAGACTGATTTCAATAAGAGGTTAGTAGACTGGGCAGACATCATCCGTAAGACCTTCTTTGATGGTGGTATAGATGAAGTCATTAGTACACGTAGACTAGTTCACATCGTTAGAGCATACCAAATCTTTGGTACTCGTGCTAAAGCAATTACTACTTGTATCTCTCGTTTTGATGATGAAACTAAGCAAGCGTTTCAGGAGTTATACGACAAGGTTGACGCGGACGTGGACTTTGAGGTATAATAATGGCATGGTGGTTACTTTATGATGTTTTAGAGGAAATGGAACAAGCAAACCTTAAGGGTGGAATGGGTGATGACCACATCACCTTCCACGAGGGGGTCGGAACTATATACGATCCTAATGTTGCACAGGACAACATTGAATTAGGAATTGAATCTAATAAGGTTACGGTCAAGTATGGAGAGGATGAAATCCTTAAAAAAGCTAGTGAGTATATCACTAGTACATACTCAGGACATTATACTACTGAAGGTTCAAACATCCAAACACTTGATCTTATCGAATCAGTTGGTGACGCTGAAGCATTTTGTAGATCTAATGCTATAAAGTACTTAAGTCGCTATGATAAGAAGGGTCGCCCACAACATGATATACTAAAGGCAATACACTATTGTGTGTTACTATATCATTTTACATCCAAACCAATTGAAATTGAACCAGATCAACGTTATGAAACTTTCTAAGAGTACTCTTGATATCCTCAAGAACTTCTCTAATATTAATCAGTCCATTTGCTTCAAGGAAGGTACTGAGTTATCCACTCTATCCATCCAGAAGAATATCTTATCTCGTGCTGTTGTTGAAGAGGCATTTCCAAAGGATTTTGCTATCTATGATTTAAGTGAGTTCTTATCTGGACTTACTTTATTTGATGATCCTGAGTTTAATTTTGATAATGATAATTATCTCATTATTAAAGATAGGAGAAATACATCAAGGTATTTCTTTGCTGATCCATCTACTATAGTTCAACCACCAGAGAATAGGGTGGAACTTCCTAGCAGTGATATTTCATTCACAGTAGCATGGAGTGATATCTCTAATATAATTAAGGCAGCAGCGATTTATCAGATAGAAGACTTAGCAGTTGTTGGAGAGAATGGTGTTGTTAAACTTGTTGTTCGTGACAAGAAGAATGATACTTCAAATACCTATGCTGTAAAGGTTGGAGAGACTGATAGTAATTTTACATTCAACTTTAAAGTTGAGAACCTGAAGTTGTTACCTGGTGATTATGAGGTTACAATTAGTAAGCAGAATGCATCTCTCTTTAGAGATGTGAATAGAGATTTAGAATACCTTATCGCATTGGAGCCAGATTCTAAGTATGAAGGATGATTTTCTGTGGGTGGAGAAGTACCGCCCACAAACTATTGAGGACTGTATTCTATCATCCGATATTAAGAATACATTTCAATCTTTTGTTAACAATGGGGAGATACCTAATCTCCTACTATGTGGTACTGCTGGTATCGGAAAAACCACAGTTGCTAAATCATTATGTAAAGAACTAGGAGTTGATTATTATGTCATTAATGGAAGCGATGAGGGAAGGTTTCTTGATACAGTTCGGAATAGTGCCAAGAGCTTTGCGTCTACCGTATCTCTCACAAGTAGCTCGAGACACAAGGTTATCATCATCGACGAGGCAGACAATACCTCCCGACGTACAACTCCTTCTTAGAGCGAGTATTGAGGAGTTCTCCAGAAACTGCAGATTCATTTTTACCTGCAATTTCAAGAACAAAATCATTGAACCACTCCACTCCAGAACAACAGTAATTGATTGTAATGTTAGAGGAAAGAACAAACAACAGATCGCTGCTAAATTCTTTGAGCGATGCCGTGACATACTTACCAGAGAAAATGTACGGTTTGATGATGCGGTGGTCGCTGAGGTCGTTCAGAAATATTTTCCAGATTTCAGAAGAACGCTCAACGAACTACAGCGGTATAGCTCCACGGGATCAATCGATACGGGGATCTTGGCAGTCCTCAACGAAGTTAAACTTGGAGAGTTGGTATCAGCGTTAAAGAAGAAAGAGTTTTCTGTAGCACGTAAGTGGATTGTTTCTAATTTAGATAATGATCCTAATGCTATACTAAGAACAGTATACGATAGTCTTTACGATGCCCTTAAACCTTCTAGTATACCTCAAGCGGTATTGATTATTGCAAAGTATCAGTATCAGTCTGCTTTCGTAGCAGATCAGGAGATAAATTTATTAGCAGCTCTCACTGAAATTATGGTGGAGTGTGAATTCAAATGACAATTATGAGTAAAAGAACAAAACTAAGAGCACAAGTCAAGTCCAGATTTTATTATCTGTTCTGGGGTGCTGCAACTGTATCAGTATTTGCTGGTCAGATTTATGTCGGTTCAGGATACCGTCAATTATCAAATACTCTTAACGAGATCTTTGAAGCAGTAACCATAGAAAGGCAGAGGTTCTATTAATGAAGTCCCTGAAGACCCCTCTAAGGTATCCAGGAGGCAAATCTAGGGCAGTTCCCAAGCTATTGCAGTGGTTGCCTAGTCGAGAGATTACAGAGTATCGTGAACCCTTTTTAGGGGGTGGTAGTATGGCCATTGAAATGACCAAGAGACTGCCAGAAGAGGTACCTATTTGGGTTAGTGATCTGTATGAACCATTGATTAACTTTTGGATTCATTTAAGAGATGATGGTGAGTATCTACATAAAGAACTAGTCAAATTAAAGAAAGAACATGATACCCCTGACAAGGCAAGATGTTTATTTAACAAGTCAAAGGAGAAATTAAATGAAGGAGACACCGATAACAAGGACAGAGCGATTTATTTTTATATCATTAATAAGTGTTCTTTCAGTGGTCTTACTGAATCGTCCTCATTCTCAGCCTCAGCCTCAGACAGTAATTTCTCCATGCGTGGCATCGACAGACTCCTTGGGTATACCGAACTTATCCAGCGGTGGCGCATTACTCATGGATCCTATGATCAACTCACCTCAGATGACACCTTAACATTCATCTATGCTGATCCACCTTATGATATTAAGGATGCACTTTATGGACATAAAGGTGATATGCATAAAGGTTTCGACCATGCTAAATTTGCTGATGTCATGGACAATTGCTTATGCAATGTTATGATATCATATAACAACCACCCTGATATCGTTATGCGATTTCTTGAGTGGTGCCAGTATGACTTTGATCATACCTACACCATGCGATCCACTGGTGACTATATGAAGGATCAAACAAAACGTCGTGAATTAGTAATTACAAATTATGGGAAGTTTGGGGGTTCGTGTACTGCCAAGCGGTAGTGCACAGTTATATCACACACGTAAAGGTGTGTTGTCAAATTTCGGTGGACAAAGTATTGTGTCTGCAATCATTCAAGGTGGTGAAATCCATTGTCAGATGAAGACTGGTCGTACTCAGATCTATAGAATCAATAATAATGAGACTGGTGTGGTTGGACCTATCAGGACTTTCTAATGAAATATGAACTCAAGGATTGGCTCAATTCAATCAACTACAATAAGCAGGATCTTACTCGTGAAGACCCTGATGCGATATCTTCTTACCCTGCTTATATCGTTAATAGATGTTTGTCTGGTACTATTGATAGCATTTTATTTTCTAATGAGATGAATTTGAATGCTCATCTTGACCCTGATATGCAATATTCTTTCTTGCTAAATACATTGAGAAAACGGAAAAGGTTTTCTCCTTGGTTGAAGAAAGAACAGATTGAAGATCTGGATCTGGTCAAAAAACACTATGGATATAGTAACGAAAAAGCGAAGGTCGCATTAACTCTTCTCACCAAAACCCAAATTGAATCATTACGACATAAACATGACATGGGAGGAAAGAGATGAACTCGGTCTCAGAAGAGGTTAAGTGGTCTGCTGACAGTATGGTGGAAGTTGGTTTGAAAGAACCAGATGACTTCCTTAAGGTAAGAGAAACATTGACACGTATTGGTGTAGCTTCTAGAAAAGAAAAGAAACTATATCAGTCATGTCATATACTGCACAAGCAGGGTAGATACTTTATAGTACATTTTAAAGAATTGTTTGCTCTCGATGGTAAGAAAGCAAATTTAAGTTTGAATGATGTTCAACGTAGAAATCGCATTGTTCAATTGCTTAGTGATTGGGGTCTTGTATCCATTAATTCAAAGGAAACTATTGCTGACGTAGCACCATTAAGTCAAATTAAAGTTCTTGCTTACAAGGAGAAAGGTGACTGGACATTAGAATCTAAATATAACATTGGTAAGAAGAAAGAGGACTGATGCAAAGGATAATCTTTCGCATACTTCAAGATGGTACTGTTGAGGAGACTGTAGAAGGTGTCGTTGGCAGTTCGTGTTTAGATATCACAGAGAGGATCGAAACTGATCTTGGTGTGGTACAATGGAGAAAAGAAAAACCAGAGTACTTTCAAAAAGTTAACGATGTCTCACTTCAGCAAAATCAAAACCAAGATCACTAAAAAAGATTCTCTTATAAAAGCATTAAATCAATTAGGTTATGCTGTACAAGAGAATGTGTTGCTTGTAAATCCTGATGGTCATGATCACAAGCAATGGCAAGTTGAAGTTGGTATCACAAATGATGTAGGTTTCAAGAAAGATAAAGATGGAACATTTCATTTGGTTGCCGAGATGGACACATGGGAAGAACCGTTCCCTGTTGAGAGATTTTTGGAAAAAGTCATACAAGCTTATGCAAAAGTTATGGTTATGGAAACCGTACAGGAGCAAGGCTTCACAGTAGTAACCGAATCCAAAAGTGTAGATAACACTATTGAGATTGTAGCGGAAAAGTGGTAAATAATAGTGGATGCCGAAAGGGTCCACAAAATCAAACACTCGCTTATTAAGGAGATGCTATCATGAACTTAGCAAGATATCACGCTGCGAATCTTCCAGAATTGATGGAGAAGATTCATAGAAACAGCATTGGAATGGATGACTATCTCAACAGATTTTGGGATGGGGTCGATACAACTTCAAACTATCCCCCATACAATATAGTTGAAATTAGTAATGTCGAATCGAGATTGGAAGTTGCCTTGGCAGGCTTCAAAAAAGATGAAATTAAAGTCTTTACGGAGTTTGGAAAATTACATGTACAAGGCAGCAAAGAAGAACAGGAAGATGATAGAGAGTTTAGACATAGAGGACTGGCCAACAGGGACTTCTCTAGGGTCTGGACACTCTCAGATGATACCGAAGTACGAGGAGTTGAATTCACAGACGGATTGCTCGTGGTACAACTGGGAAAGATAGTTCCTGATCATCACGCAAGGAAGGACTATATATAATTTGGTTCGAGATGGATCAGGGGGGATTGACAAATTTCAGTCCCCCTATTATAATATCAATTAACATAGAGTATAAGAATGGCTAAGAAGAAAGACCCCATTAATGTAACTCCAAAGGAGCCAAAGGGTGCCATAGTCAATAGCGATAGAGTAAAGGTTGTCATCATGTTCAATGGTGATAATATTATCTGTGATTTGCAAGAAGCTGTGGATAAAGACAGTGGTGCTCGTCAAGCATACATTATGAACTATCCTTATAGGGTAGAGTATCAACAACCAAAACTTGATGGTACAGGTATTGTTGAGGATCCAGAGGTTAGGGTGAACTATTCTCCTTGGTGTCCTTTAACACCTGAGACTAGAGTTCCAGTTAATCATAACATGGTTGTTACTATTTTAGAACCAGTACCTAGTCTTCGTGATACATACATTACTAATGTACAGAAGATAGGTGGTAGTGTAGAATGAGTGTAAAACTTTTATTATTGAAATCTGGTGAAGAGATTATCACTGAAGTTAAGGAGATATCTGATCCTGATACTAAGGATCCTATAGGTTTTCATTTACATAAGCCTTTTAGATTAGATATTGTTTCCAATGAAGATGGTATTGTCATAAATCAAGAGAAAGGATATCAAGTATCTTGGTTCCCATGGGCACCTTTGAGTAAAGATAGAGATTTTTATTTACCTGGTCATCATGTGTTAACCGCATATGATCCATTGGATACTATTACCGAGCAGTATCTCGCTGCTATACAAGAAGAGAACTATGAAAAGAGCTTCCAAAGGCATGAAGATATGATTGCTGGTAAGGATGCTGACGTTGACATGGAACAGCTATTTGCTGACGCAGAAAAATTATTGGAGGATGAAGATGGAGACGATGGTAGTGATTCTGAGGTCGGGAATGCACCTGATCTCGAAGGTGGAACAACTGGAGGAGGAACCGAATTGCCACCTACAGGATCCGTACCTAATCAAGGATGATGGTACATTAGAACCATGGCCCAGTTGGACAACTGACACAGATGTCTTGATTTATTCTGAAACTCTTGCTACAATAGTAGAACCTACGGAAACTATCCGTAATAAGTACGAACTAGTTACTAAAGAATGAGTTTCTATACTAATGTTCAGATGGTTGGGGATAACCTACTTTATCTGGGGTACGAGAACGGACAGCGTATTCAAAGGAAGTTTAAGTTTTCTCCAACCCTTTTTGTCGTTACTGATAAGAAGACTAAGCATAGAACACTTGATGGTAGATACGCAAAGCCTGTTAAGTTTGAATCTATACGAGAAGCTAGGGCATTTAGGGACAAGTACAAAGACATAGACAATTTTGAGGTGCATGGGTATGACAGATATCTCTACCAATTCATATCAAAAGAGTTTCCTGCAGAAGTGGACTATGACCTTAAGAGTCTTAAGGTTACATCTCTTGATATCGAAGTGGCATGTGAAAATGGGTTTCCTAACGTGCAAGAATGCGCGGAACCTCTTCTTAGCATTACAGTACAAGACTATATCAGCCGTAAGATCAAAGTATGGGGCACCAAACCTTATAGGACGGATCGCAAGGACGTTGAATATATCTTATGTGACGGCGAGGAACATTTGCTCCGTAGTTTTCTTCACTATTGGACTACTAATTTCCCAGATATTCTCACGGGGTGGAATGTAGAACTGTATGACGTACCATATATGTGTGGACGTATAGAAAGGTTGTTTGGTGAGAAGGAGATGAAGCAGATGTCCCCATGGGGCATCGTTCACCGTGAGGAGATGGAGATAAAAGGTCGTCAGCAAATAATATACAACATGTTTGGTATAAATGTTGTAGACTATCTTGATCTTTATAAGAAATTTACGTATACTAATCAAGAATCATATCGCTTAGATCACATTGCATTTGTAGAACTAGGTCAGAAGAAACTTGATCACAGTGAGTTTGAAAACTTCAAAGATTTCTATACAAAGGACTGGCAGAAGTTTATTGATTACAACATCAAAGACGTGGAACTGGTAGTTCGTCTTGAGGAGAAGATGAAGTTGATAGAGCTTGCTATTGCTCTAGCATATGATGCTAAAGTCAACATAAGAGATGTGTATTTCCAAGTACGTATGTGGGATACCATCATATATAATTTTCTTAAGAATAAAAATCTTGTTGTACCACCAGCAAAACGATCAGATAAAAATCAGAAGTACGAAGGGGCTTATGTCAAGGAACCGAAACCAGGACGCTATGATTGGGTTGTTAA
>CETG01182171.1_pt1 | contig 16986 bp, 22 predicted proteins | sample 361471 | NCBI WGS metagenome assembly CETG01 (sample SAMEA2622696, study PRJEB7988) | marine metagenome | isolation source: saline water (ENVO:00002010), including | reverse complement strand
CGGGTGCGTAGGATGGTACAAACTGAGCTTGATCGTATAAGTATTCAAGGTGATGTATTCCTAATGTTGGCACACCATTTTCTCCTACTATATCAGCAGCAACAGCTGTCATAAGATATTCTAAGGCATCCGCTCTTGTAAAGTTTTTATTACCGTCACCACCATGCTCTAAGTAAATAGTATCGACTAACTGTTGTGCATCAATATCTACTTTTTTACCATACTGTAATGGTTTTAAACCGTTTAATATAGTTTTATTTAGTTTTATATTTCTATTTTTAATGTAGTTAGCATTAGCTTCACGCTTAAATGACTGTACATTGTTGTTTCTTCTTTGTACTAGATCAGGGTAAATGTCCTCGTAAAAAGCTTTTCTAAATGCTCTACTTTCTACGTCTATGCCAGCGTCTCTAGCGTTCTGTATCATAGCTGTGACTACTAGCTCATCAGCAGCGTTATGTAATTCTATATACTCTTGTATATCCGTGATGTCTTTACCACCGTTTTCGTTTATAATCTGTAGTCTAGCACCATAGTAATCTGTTTTTATATCAGATATTAATTGCTCTAAACTTATGTCTTGTGGTTGTGGCGCAGTTTTTACTCTTAAGAAATTCTCTCCAATCTCGCCATCTTGTAGTAGTTCGCTATTAAACTTTGCATCTTCAAAAGCAAACTTACCTTCAGCGTCTCTTAGCTGAGCACTAGAGTTCGAGTCTAAATATCTCATAGCCTCATCTATTTTCTTCTGTGCTTCTTTTCTATCTTCAAACACTTGTAAAGCTTGACTAGCTTGTGAAGAAAACTGTGCTATATCTTGAAGAAGATTTAGAGGTCTATCTGCTATGTCTTTTTGTATTTGAGCCATCTGCTGGTAAGCAGCAGCGCTACGTTGAGTCTGATTATCTATAGCGTCGTTAGCTGCACTAGCTAGATCTGCCTCAGTTCTTTCATAATTATCGGTGGGTAAATCAGGTATATCGTCCCTAGACTTACCTACTACGGTTTGGAATGATGATGTCATTACTATCCTCTACCTCCTAATAAACCAAACATGCCAGCAGCTGGATCGTCAAAATCTAACCCACCAAACTGACTAATACTATTTGAAGCAAGTTTATTAGCACCAAAACTTTTAAAAATACTAGCACCACCGAAGCCACTGTATATGCTTGCGACTGTGCTTGCTATTTGTAAAGCACCGCCTAATCTGTTTGTAGGAGGCATCATAATAGGAGCACCGTATGTAGCTGGTAATCCTAACGATTCTCTGGCAGCAGCATTTTTTTGTCTAAACTGACGCACAGCACCAGTTTCTGCATACGCTAGGTTTCTACCTAACACGTTATCTAGTACACCTTCGACTTCTGATTGAGCTGCAAGTAATCCTTGGTAGTTAGCCCGGCCAAATGTTCTTGATCTACCGCCTTCGTTGACTGTACCTTTTGATCTAAAGTAACGACGAGAAGCATTTTCTAATTGTTTTCTACCCTTACCTTGGGCAGCAATAGCTTTTGCATAAGCATCCGATCTAGCTCTGGAAAGACCTATAACGTTTCTAGTTTGTGCTCTAGCAAAAGCGGTTTCTTTGTTGTAAAACTTAAGCCTTTCTGCTTCAAAGGCTGCGTTTTTTTGACGGGCTTGTTCCCTAGCTTGGGCTCTAGCCCCTGCATTAGCATCTACGCACACGGCAAAATTCTATAAATGTTACATTGTTCGGCCCATGTTTTAACTTACGTAAAAACTTGAAGCCAAGAAACTTCAGCAGTTTCAAATGTGCTGTGTTTCTACTATCAACTATATTCCAAAGGAGTCGCTCTTCGCGGCTATCGACATACCGCTTCGCTTCTCTTGCGAATGTAATTGGGTATCGGTGTATATCAGGAGTGCATAGCATCCATATATCACCATCTTTTCCTACTCCGGCCATGCCAGCAGTCTTGCCGTCAGGCACTGTGAAATACACGTAGGATGGGTTGTGAACCATGAGAACTGGTAAGAGGGTAGGATCTATCCCGTGGCCCTCTTGTACCTCTCTGTGGTCATCTGGACGTAGGTTAGAGGCCACTTCTGTAGCAGCCTCCATTGTGAGTGGGTGTATGTATTTAGACACGTTTGTAAAATCTGGGTGAAAAATCTCCTTCCCAAGCCAACGCACGTAACGTAGCTGGAGCAGGGTGTGATGATTTAAGAACTACATCAACATTTGTGTTTCGTTCGTATACAGGCACTGTTTGTATATGTTCTTCTAAATAAGGTGCTCTTGACGCTTTATAGATATCCATAATTGGTGACTCGTATACTTCTGTGTAATCAGGTTTACCAACACGTTTAAGTGTAGTTTCGTAAAGACCTATTTTACCAAAATGTATCTTGATTCTATGTATTACTAATGATGCGTTTACGTCAGCCCTGCTAGCATTACCTTGTGCTCTAGTAGGATAGAATCTTGGAAACTTAATCTCATATGGGTATAGATAACCTATTGTAAATGTTTGACCCTGCCAGTTTCCCGGTACAGTAAAACTTGTGCCCGATACTGTGCACTTAGCATATCTACCTTGTCCATCAGTAGGAGCTGGTGTACCGCCTTCATCAATAATTACTAGATCGTGATTAGGCGAAGTAACTGTGTTTAACCACCCCACACCACTGAAGGTTGTGGTGTCGCTAGCTGAGTCAAAATTACCACCGCTAACAGTAGTATGATTATCCACGTGAAGTAAGAAGTCGACATCGTTTATCTCCGTTGAAGGGTCGTTTTCTGTTTGTACTAGCTTAATACTTTGTAAATAATAATCGCTATCTAAAAAGAAGTACTCATCATTTATAATAAAATGATACGTTAATGGGTTATTTAGTTTCCATTTAAACCATGCAGCTTGTTGTCTCTGCTCAGACACTTGAAAATATCTGTAACCAAATACTTCATCTGATCCAGTTTTACTCATTAGTATTATAGAGTTTTCTCTGGAGTTAGTAAGTAAATCTATATCTTTTGGTAGTAGTGTAGGTACAACTTTACTAACGTCAACTATTGTTGGCTCTCCTTCTCTTCGTATGTTCGCCATTTCATTGAACCGGCTAAACTTACCAGAGTTATCAATATATGCTACGGTAGTACCTAATGATATTGGGGCTATAGTTTCGTTATAATTAAAAGTAGATACACTTCTAAGTTTAGCTGTATCTGGGTTAAATACTGTATCGTCAGCTGCAAGTAAAAACTGTTGGTTTGTACTAAATATCAGTAGACCTGTATTAGTTTCGATACCATCAAACAATTCTGATGGAAACATGGATGCAGCTGATATATCTACAGGGTCACTAGCTGATACTGTAAGAGCTGTTTCTATAAAAAAGTCAGGCGTACCAAGCGATCCCGGGCGCGACGTTATTACGTTTTCTCCTGACAGGAGTGCTAGCCTGTTTCGGAAAAACAGTACTTTATTAATACGAGACCCAACAAAAGACGGTAAAGGGTTAGTAAGATCATCACCTACCTCTCTATCTTTATATGTAAACTGTTTTACAGTAAATGTTGTGGTAGCTGTACGCTGTATAACCAGCGGCATGTTAGTCAGGGTCTTAGCTATACCCGGTTTTGCACATTCAGACCAAGAGCCTACACCATCTTTATCATTTTGACCGTCAAATCTAAGATAGTAGTCATCTTCGTCTGCTCGTAGAGCGTTAGATACTTTTACTATATACCCGTGTTTACACTGGTTAGGTAAGTTTTGAACATCGTTTATAGATGATTGAAAGCATCGCATTAGATCTTCTTCTACTACATCAACAGTAAAAGGATTAGAACTAGAAAGATAAATACCTGTGCCTATATGTTTACCTGTTATACCACTAGGTAAATCTGCTAAAATACCACCAATAATAGTATCAGCTGTTACCGCTGTATCTGCATCAAAAGGTGTAGGTTCTGGACGTATAAGACCATCGTCAGCTGATGATACAGTTGCGTTAACTTCTGTAGATTCGTGATCTTCGACACGTATTGTATATGTAGCGTGAGTAGCTCCACCACTTCCACCTCCTGATGCGGAGTCTAGTGTTACTGTGGTTGTATCACCTGTAACCCAACCTTCCCCACCATGTAGTAGGACGACTTCTCTATTGTAGCTGCATCTGTAGTTACTACCTCCGGGGCCGTTAGCATTAGCACTATAGTTAGGGCTGACGCCTTGTTGCCCCAAAGTATTGATTCTAAATATTAGATTTTTTTTAGATCCTGAGTCTATACTAAATACCTGTGTACCAATACCCGGACAATGACCTGTACCGTCTGATTCATCTAACGTGTCACTTTGTATTTTTATACGTGTAGCTCTGGTTACTGTTGTAACTGTTGTATTAGCACCATGAATATTAAGTCCGTATTGCCTTCCGTTTTCTGTACGTAGTAGTTCTACGAACCCAAAGTGAGCATCTGGAGTAGCATCTGTAGTTCCCGTTGACCCAACGAGAGTGTTAGCATTAGTAGTATCACGGCTATTAACAAAGGTGGTATCATTGATAGTAAGGAATTGTAAGTTTTCTGGATTGCTTGTAGCTAGATAGTTTTGTATAGCTGTCTGGCCGCCTGTGCCATAAGCTGTAGTCATCTGTTGACCATCACTACAACGCCAGACTCTGACTTGACCATCAGCTGCTACTTGACCTATGTAAGATCCTTCAGTTTTATCACGAAAATAATGAAACCACGAACCACCACTCTGTACGTTAGCTAGCTTGTCAGTTCCAATTCTTTTAGCACCCGGTCTTTTAAATAGACCTCTGGTTATATCTGGTATTGCGTTTATTACCTCTTGTACCTGACCGGGAAATTTTAGCTGATCAGGCTGTTCTGACATTCCTAGTGAGTATTGAGGTATAGTTTGTGTAATGCCTGCCATTATCTCCTTAGATTTTTAAATGGTTGATAAGTTCTATAATGAGTATTATCTTCAAAGCCCATCATGCTGTGATCTGCTTGATTACACTCGTACTCCATGAGAGCTGCACGAGATAGAGCCTCTTGCTGAGCCAGTAATTTAACAAGTTGTGGGTTAGCTACAAGCTGTGTAGCTGCTGTTCTAGCTGCTCTGTTGGTTATATATCTTCTAAATACAATGGGTAGATCTTCAAAAAGATACAAACGTACAACATCTAATAGTAAATCAGTTTCAAATACATCTGTATGTTTTATCTTATCGTATAGTTTACCGTTACGACGTACTAAATCCTGTCGTCTATCAAAACGATTATCGTGTAAATCCATAGATAATATATCATTACCTATTGCGATATTACCGTTTGCATCTTTAGCAAACTCTACATGTTTTTCTGTGTTAAAGTGCCACCCCTCTGCCTGCGTGTCTACGTTGGCATCGCGGAGTAGGTTAAATATAAATGATATTTCTGGGTTGTCAAAGTTTAGTGTTGTTATAGGTGATTGACCTATAGCCCCCAGTATATTATTTACTGCGGACAGTTCTGTGTCGATGTCAATAGTTGTGGAAGCCATAAGAAAAAAAGGGAGCCGAAGCTCCCGTATAGAATAGAATTAAATTAGAAAGCGGCTGGCTTAGTTGCTGTTCCAGCGAACAGTTCAACAGCAGCAGCTGGGTTGAGTGAATCTGCACCCATAGCTAGACGACCTAAGATAACGTCTCCTTGGTAAACCACTGAGATGTCTCCAGATGTTGTCTGAACTTGAGGGCCGATTGCTTCAACGCAAGCAGCAGCTTCTTTTTGGAAGATAAGTCCACATGAGTTTTCAAAGTCGGAAGTACCGTCACCATAGTCGTTAACAGTCTTGGTTGTAGTTGAACCAGCTGTCTCGTCTTCCATGACAACTTCTGTGAAGCTACCTGTATTTCCGGGATCTGTAACACCGGGGTTTGTAGCAGAACCAGTACCATACTTAGTACCAAATCTACCAAAGAAAGGAATATTCATTGACTTGAAGATCTGAATACCAGCAATCTCAATGATGCCGTTACCAGACTGCAATGCGTCTCCTCTTTCGTTACGGTTGATTAAACCGTTTGTTTCTACGTTCTGTATAAGTGCGTAGTACTGTCTTGGGTTAAGTACAGCCACTCTGCCGTCACCGCTTACTCCTTTTTCGTCAAGGGCAGCAGCAGCGTCGTAGAAAGCATCTATGATTTTATCAGAATCATAAGCGTCAGACGCAGCAGTACCTGATGAACCAATACGGACTTGAGTTCCGCCGGGCTCTACAAAGTTAGTCTTTGTAACAGGGTGTGCTTGTCTAGCAGCTTTTGTGACAGCTCTGAAGATCTTTCTATCATACTGCTCTGCAAGAGCGTATCCGATCTTTCTAGAGATCTCACCTCTCAAATCATAGTGTGAGAGTGTTTCATCTAGCTCATAAACAAAAGCTGAACTGATTAATAAATCATCAACAGTTATTGTTTTTTCTGCTACTGGTGGTGCACCGTCGTCGTTTCCTAAGATGCTTTTTCCGGGTGTATGATACTCGGCTTTTGTGCGTCCAGTATAGATGAACTGAAGACTCTTTCCGTTTGTAAGAGTTCTTCTCATAACAAGGTCACGTGCTATCGTGTTCCTTTGGAAGCCTTTGAACATCTCTCCTGAAAACAGTTTCAGGTAAAGGGCTCTGGCGTCGGTTCCCGGAGTACCGTTAGCGGTTCCGGAGTCAATACCCGGTCTAAATAGGGAGGTATTATTCCCTGCGGATTGTTGTGCCATTTCTAAGAATGAATATTAGTTTACGTTTCTCAGATCTGAAATTTTTTGGCCTTTTTTGTGGTCTATCCCACCGTCTAGACGGCTCAAGGTATCCCGCGTACGGGGCTCTCGCCAATAGAGTAGGGAGGAGTTGCACCTCCCATGTCAACTATTTCTTGACTACTCTTGTGTACTCAATGCCACGATATACGTAAGTTACAGTCATTGTAAACTCCATATACCCTAGCCCCGTTCCATGCTAGGTTGTCATGCGTCCCGAAGGATGAACGGACGTGGCTTAGTGAGGATCCATGACACCCTTGGGAAGATAACCGAGTTCACGTAATGATCTAACTGAGGGATCAGTTGTAACATTAGTGGGAAGTCGTCCAAGAGCGACATTATCAAAATTAAGTGTGTGTCTGTCAAATGTAGCCATTTCATATTCTTCTGTCATAGATAAACAATTTGTGGGGCAATACTCAACGCAGTTACCACAAAAGATACAAGCTCCAAAATCTATAGAATAGTTACGAAGCTCTTTCTTTTTGGTTTCTTTGTTCATAACCCAGTCTACCACCGGAAGATTGATAGGACATACCCTGACGCAAACTTCACAGGCTATACACTTGTCAAATTCATAGTGTATTCGGCCTCTATATTGTGTGGATGGTATCAGTTTTTCATAAGGGTATTGAACAGTAACTGGTCTTCTACCCATATGACTTAAAGTTACTGATAGACCCTGCAACAAATTTTTGGCCGAGTCGATAGTATCTTTAATAAATTTATTCACTTAAGCTAAATCAAGTGGGAAGTTGTGAGCGTTTCTCTCGTGCATTACTTCCATACCAAGGTTCTGTCTATTGACAACATCAGCCCATGTAGGTATAATCTTGCCATTAGCATCAACGATTGACTGGTTAAAGTTGAAACCGTTTAAGTTAAAAGCCATTGTTGATATGCCCATTGAGGTGATCCAAATAGCAACGACAGGAAACACAGCAAGGAAGAAATGAAGAGCACGGCTGTTGTTGAAGGAGGCATATTGAAAAATTAGTCTGCCGAAATAACCATGAGCAGCGACAATATTATAGGTTTCACCATCCTGACCGAACTTGTACCCATAGTTCTGAGACTCGAGTTCAGTCGTCTCGCGAACGAGAGAGCTAGTAACGAGACTTCCATGCATAGCAGAGAAAAGAGCTGCACCGAATACCCCAGCAACACCGACCATATGGAAAGGGTGCATAAGTATATTGTGCTCTGCTTGGAATACGAACATAAAATTGAAAGTACCACTAATACCAAGAGGCATACCATCACTGAAACTCCCCTGACCGAATGGGTACACAAGGAATACAGCGAACGCTGCTGATACAGGTGCAGAGTAAGCTACTGCAATCCAAGGACGCATGCCTAATCTGTAACTGAGTTCCCACTGGCGACCCATGTATGCTGAGATACCAATGAGGAAATGGAAGACAATAAGCTGATAAGGGCCACCATTGTATAGCCACTCATCTAATGTGCCTGCTTCCCATATAGGATAGAAGTGTAGACCTATAGCATTAGAGCTAGGTACTACTGCTCCTGAGATTATGTTATTACCAAATAGCAAAGAGCCTGCAACTGGCTCACGTATGCCGTCAATGTCGACGGGAGGTGCAGCTATAAATGCTACGATAAAGCATGCTGCTGCTGTTAAGAGTGCGGGTATCATTAATGTACCGAACCACCCCACGTAGAGGCGGTTGTCGGTAGATGTGACCCACTCACAGAACCTTTGCCAGTTGTTATTTTGTCTAGTTAGAGTTTGTGTTTGAGTTGTAATCATTTTCTAATCTTTAATTTATTTCGTCGTTTGTGATTGTAGTTGATCCTACGGCTACTGGTTTTTGATCTGTTGAACTTGGCCTTTTCGCCTTTCGACATTTCACCAGTAGTCTTAGGAGTCTTGGAAGAAACGCGTTTCGACGGACGGCAAGCTGGATAGCCTTTGCGTTTCTCCCCTTTTTGGCGGCCACAAGGCTTGCCGGTCTTGGTGTCTACCCATTTTTCTTTGAACCATCGTCTTAAACTCATCTTCTTTTCTTACGTGAATATCCGGGTGCAGCTTTCTTTTTGCCACCGGCTTTGACTTGACCTTTACATACCTTAACACCATAAGCGTTAGCGTATGCAGAAGGGTATACTTTGAACTTGCGTTTGGCTGCTGCCTTACCGCGAGGACATAACTTACCCATTACTTACCTCCATGTTTACAGCCACAGCCTTTGCCTTTCTTTTTACCTTTCTTGTGCATTAGACTTTGCCTTTTTTGTTTTTCTTTTTGTAATAATTAATTACGTTTTTCTTGTCTTCAATAGTGTAATCTTTACCACTGTACTGCCTTTTGATAGACTCGTATACATGTTGAGGCATGCCACTTATGTTGCCTGCAATATTAACAGCTTTTTTGTTACCTTTGCGGACTTTCTTTTTTCCGTCTTCTGAATAAGTGATTGCCATCTAGACTTTACCTCTCTTTTTTTTCTTTTTGTTGAAAATTTCATCTAGTAGCTGATCTTCACCAGCGTCTTTGATTGCTTTCTTATTAGTTCTAGCGTCTAAGATTTTTTTCTCAGAATCTAAATCCATAGCAATTTTAGATCCCTTACGTTTACGAACGGAACCATCCATACCATAAGTAATAGCCATTATACTGCGTTGTTGTTGTCCAATGAGAAGAAGTCAGTTACATACTTTCTTCTTTTCTTTTTACCTATCTGATCTAACTTATAGTTGTTTTTGTTGATCTGAGAATTAGGATCATCAAAATCTTTTAAGTCTTTGACAGGTTTGTTAATCTTTTTCTTTTTACCCATTAGCATTTCCATCTACGTAAGGCAAGAGCCTTTCTTGTAGGCTTGCCGTTTGGTTTCTTGAGTGGGCCTTTCATGCCAGACATGCGGGCACAGAATGACCTCTTTCTAGCCCCTCCTCCGGGCTGTGGAGCTTTGAGATTAGAGCCAGTGGCACGATTGTACTTGGCTCTACCTTTAGCTGTCAGGCCGCCTTTGCGGCTTTTCTCACCTCTTCCGAGAGACAGGCTTACTCCCTTTCTTTTTCTTTTTGGTGCCATTCTTACCTCTTAGTTTTGCGAAGTCCGCTCCTGTGATCTTGTCTCTAGGTGGTGCGACTCTGGCAATCTTCATTTGCTTAGCAGAGTATTTTTTGCCAGCTCCTTTTGGCATTAGAATATACCGGGTATGATTTGTCCTGTTGTGACGTATGCCCCGATAGCTGCTACAAAGCCTAGCATTGCAGTCCAGCCGTTAAATCTTTCTGCTTCGTGTGTGAAGATTGGGTTTGTGTTTGTTTGGTGTGTCATGCGTTTACTGATTGATTGTTTTTCTTTCTATATTTTTCAATGCGAGCCAGAGGTAACTCTAGCTGCTTGAATGTTTCTTTCTTTTTTTTCTTACCAAAAGGTCTACGTGGAGAGAATGTCTCCGATGTAGACTCTTCTGGGTAGATGCGGCCGTGGCCTTTAAATGGATCAGCCATTACTTTTTACCCTTCTTGTTAAGTTTAGCTAGCATTTTCTTTTTTTGTGCTGCTGTCATTTTAGGTGGTCTACCTTTTTTTGAACCATAAGTTCCTTTACCCATCGGCATAGTGTTGCTCCTAAAAGCTAATATCTGATCTGTCAAGTTTTTCCATAACGTCCTGTCGGTATGCTTCATCGTTATCATACCTTGGGTCGTTCATGGCTCGGATGAGTTCCGCTTGACTTCGGAATACATCACCCCTGTTTGATGCAGGCTTACCCGTATAGGTTTTACCCTCTGAGCCGTTGGCTGCCTCATACTGAGCTTTAAGCCCAGCAGCAGCCAGCTTTATGGCTGCAAGGCTGCCGCTTTCTATTGTCTGGTCGTAGCCTTTTATAACATCTTCGGGCAAGTTAGACTTAGCCCAGTTGATAACTTGAGTGTATTGAGTGTTACCGCCTACTGATTCCTTGATGCTTGCAATATCATCGTTGGTGATCTCAGGTATCTGCTGTACAGGTTGATTACCTTGCACTTCCATGTAAGCATTGAGTAAGTCTTGGCTAGACATTTCTGCTAGCTTAGCTTTGGTAGCATCTGTAAGCTTACCTCCAGCTTTACTCCATTCTTCTGACGCATTGGTTATTAACTGTGCGTTATCAGATACCTTTGGTTGCTCAGTCTCAGCTGTCTCTTGTTTATTCTCGCCTAATTTACTTTCTAGTTCTTTGTACGCCTTCTCTAGTTCTTCAGCATTCTTATACTTACCGGCAAGTAAAGGTTCTTCTGCTGGTGCAGGCTCTTTACCTTGCTCCTGTGCTTCCGCAACTCGTAATGAATCTTGTTCGTCAGGGGTAAGATTAGTCTCAACTGTCTCAGTCGGTGTATTGTTTTCGTATGATAATGTTTCTGCCATGTGTTACTGTGGTGGTTGTGTTAGGTTGCTCAGAACTCCAGCTGCTTGTTCAGCTATGTCTGGGTTCTTGCTAGGATCCATAAGTGGTGTACCAGCTAGCTGACCAGCTTGATCTAGTAGAGATTTGGATTGCATTTCCTGTGTCATCTCTTCCTTCATCTGTGATAGCTGCTCGCCTGTACGTACAAGATTAAGTACATCAATACCTTGTGCAGCTGCTAATCTCTTGATAGCTTCTGTTGGGTCTATATACTTCATCAATGCTTCTGGGCCTAGTGTTTGTGCAACTGTTTGTATAAACCTAGTCAAAGCTTCGTTGTCCTGACCTCTGCCGAGACTGTTGATACCAGCCACGATCTTTGGCCTAACAAGATTCTTTGGTAGGTTAGGTATTTGGTTGCTTCGTTGTAGTATCAGCAGGGTTCTGTTGAGATAGGGTACTAGAAACTCTACTGTGAGCAAGCTGAATAAGCCACCCAAAGACTTCTCTAGTTCTAACTGTGTGAGGCGTACCTCCTCTGCTGTTACTCTCTCTGCGTTCCTGACATTCATAACCAAGAAGGCTTCGAGTATTCTTCTCTCTATCTGTTGTGCTAAACTAGCAGCCGTCGAGAAGTCAGCAGTCTTACCGACTTGCACAACTCCTACATCTTCTGGTCTGCCCTGTATAATAGCACCGTTGCCGGCCTTAGCCAGCGTTCCGGGTTTGGTTGTAGCTGATGGTGAGACAAGAAAGACAACCTTACTTGCTACACTTGCGCCTTCTACGAGAGCCTGAGATAGTCCATCGAGACTTCGCAAGTCGCCGAGGAACTCTTCTACTCTACCTCTACCGTAATCTTCACCGTCTACTGTGTTGAATCGAAGAACCAACCATGGAGAAGTACCTTTTGGTGCTGTACTACGTGTGCCTTCAAGTATCTGATCGTCAGCTTCTTGATGCCACAGCCAGCGGCCACTGTTTTCATCCATACGCACGTAGGTATACACCTCTGCGTCATCTTCTGTCGAACCATAATCGCCATTGACTGGCTGTTCTGGAGGCTTAGGCGATTCGATACCTAATATCTCTCTGTTAATTAATTCTTTTGTAACGATCTCTACAACGTTACCGTTACCGTCTCTGTTGACAACATACCTTTGTAATGGATAGTGCTTTAAACCATCCTTGCTCATAAATATAAGAGCATTACCAGATACAATTAGATGTTTCAATGCTTGATGCACTACAACTCTATCGCTAGATGCAGCTATGTAATCCATAATCAATCTCTCAATCTTTGAGAATGATAGGTCTAGCTCACTACGCATAGATTGATCCATCTGTTCGCCAAGCTGGTCGTCTCTTACTTGTAATTTAAAGAAGGCCGACTGTGGTGGCAAGATTGCAAGCATAAGTTTTGCTGCAAGTGTTACCACCGCTTTGGCTCCTACTGATTGGTAGGGTTGTATTAGAGTACGTTTACCTTTGTAGTTGTCATCCTGTTGGACTAGATAAGGCAGGGTAAGTTCAGAGCACTCAACTGCTGTATCAAGAAACTGCGTTCTGTTTGTTTGTAGTTGGGTGTACCTTTCCCTAGCCTTAGACATTTAATCCTCCAGTTCCACCACCTTCACTGCCACCAGTGTTGATGTTGATTTTCAAAGCGTCAGTTCCCATCCTTTTGGCTGCTCCTCTTTGATCCTCTTTCTTAGCTGATGTGCCATACTCAACGCCAGCTACATCATCAGGATCTAATAGTTCCTTTTTGCTGGGCAGTCTAGAAGTTTGGACTAAGTCAGGGTTTCTAGGCTGTATTGGTTGTGGTATTGGTGATGCTGGTGTTGGTGGTCTGGGTCTAAATGGGCCTACGCACATAGTTATTCCTCTAAAATAGATTTTACATATTGTACGACCGATGCTTGACCGGATCTGTACATGATGGAGGCTATATCCTCCTTGGGGTGGACTGGATGCCAAGCAAACTTGGACTCCAAATCCTCTACCAATTTCTCTAGCTTCTCTGAATGAAAGCTAAGCGTATTGGGGGAGGTTTGTATTTGCATGTTCAAAAAACGCTGGCATGCGAGCTGCTCTGGTATCAGCAAACTGTGGTGCTTTACCTTCATACATCAGCCGATCGCTCGCATCTAGCCAGAACTGTTTGTCTAAATGTTTATCGGCTGAAGTTTTCAAGGGCTGCATTACCCATGAAATAGTTGCCTTCCTAAGCTTATCCAAGCTACTGCTAGGACGAAGGCCAAGCTCGGCACAGACCAAGCTATTCGTTGCCACGTGTACTTGTTCGTCTCTGGAAATATCAGCTGATACCGTTCTGATAGCAGCATCACCAGTAAACCTAAAGAAAGGTAATAGAACAAAGAATATAGCTCGCTCTGCAACGAGTGCTTTTGTAATAGTGTGATCGGGGTGTGCAATCCAAGCATCTCTTATCTTTATAGCTTCTAATTCTGATTGTATGTCAGCTCCATGAGCATCGACAATAAAGTTTAAAGCAATGTCATGCTTCTCTTCATCTTTGACATTCGAGATGAGAAGCTTTCTAGCTGTATCGGGTACTTCTTTCTCAAGACCCTCAAGAATGAAGTCTCCAACTGGCAGCTCCATATGACGTATTGCGAGAGCACGTTTGATGGTTTCTTCAGCACCTTCTTTCAGTGCTCCTTTGGTTGGTTGAACGGGTGTCCATGTTCTTTTCCTACTAAATAATTTTTCGTATGGGTTCATTGTTCGCAGTCGCATTGGGGTTTATCTAAAATGCCTGCCAAGTAATCGTCGACATCAATATCACCCAACGCTGCGTAAGCATCAGACTTATCTTGTACATCGCCCATGACTTGGAGGGAATAATATAACGAAGTCTGTGGACTAGCTAGCCACTCTTCGATAAACGCTTCGTCGTAAGTTACTACGTCGCTCCAGCTGTTGAAGCTGTAGCCATGAAGCAATCCTGTCCTATCGAGCATTGTGATGATTTCGTCTGCTACACGCTTATATGCGTCCCATCCTACTTCACTTGCAATCTCAACGTCGCCGTATTCAACTCTCTCTACTCCGAACTCGCCGGAGTCTCTGTCTACGGTTCTAGCTATTGGTGGTGCTATCTCGGGTGTGCATGTATAGCCGTCTAGGTCTTTACTGCGATAGCTGCAACTGGCAGTGGGTGCAATAGCGAACGCCCTTACCATGTTATGTTCTCTTGCTATCTGTGATGCTTCAAAGATAGCGTGTTGTAATCCCCAAGCTGCTATGCCCGGGGCGTCGTTTGCAGAGAGCCCTCGGTTTACTCTGCTGAGTGCCTCTCCGAAGTCCTCGTACGAGATATTGTACTGTCTGAGGAAGTTGGCAAGACCGAGCACTCCAAGCCCCACCTGTCTGTCAACTGTTGAGGCAAGGTATTCTCCAGATTCTCCAACACCTGTCCGGCCATGGAGATCACACAACTCGGACATGCCTGATACGAAAGCCTCTTGTAAGTCGTCGATTGAACAGGCACCGAGATTGACATGCTGTAGCAAGCAAGTCCCACGTGAGGGCAAGTATACTTCAAGGCATACGTTTCCATAGATACGTTCCCCTTCTCCGTCGTATTTGATTTTGTTGAGCCAGATGTCTCCTGATTTGATTCCATGAAGTAAAGCCTCCTTGATTTCTCTGTTACAGTTACGCCACATCTCTGGTGTAATGTCAACGCAACGCTTCACCCATGGTAATTCCTGTCTGGGTGTAGTTATAAATTTTAGTATGTCTGCATGATCTAAGTCTAGGTGCAGAACTATTGCTCCGTTCTTGTAAGCCCCACCTCTGCGAAGTGTCTCGTTGAGAGCTGAGTATATCTTACCGAAGCTGACTGGGCCTGTAGCTACCAGTCCTTTGTCATTTGTATGCCCTTCGGGTCTAAGCTTAGACAGGTGAATAGCACATCCAGCACCAAATCTTAGTGCATGGGATGCGAACCTCCAACTAGCTTCAATACCTTCTGGCCCTTCCATGCTGTCTTCTACAACAAAGATGGTGCATGATACAGGTAGTCTTGATTGCGGATCGTCGATCCAAGATTGCACTCTGCCGGTGCGAGATATGAGTGAAGTAGACATTATGGTATAAATTGTAGTAGTTCTTTTAGGTTGTTACCAAGTATAAAGTTTTGTTCTTGTAGTGCAAGGAAGACAGTGATTACATCTTCCTTGTTTGTCCAGTATTTTTTTCTCAGGCCATCTTCTATAAGCCGCATCTTGAGGTCTTGTTCAACCGTCAATTTTGTAATCGGCTTTGGGTGTCCAGAGTATCGGGGTTTGGGTTCTTGAGTCATAGTCCTGATCTGTAAGTATTCTGGCTAGTCTTGCATTTAGTAAAGCATCTTCTTCAGTCAAACCTTTGTCCTCGAACGCTTGTAAAACTGTAGCCCAGCTGTAACCTTGTTTTTCGAACAGGGTAGCTGCTCTTTTTACACCAATACCGGGCACACCGCTGTAGCCATCAGTCTGATCGCCTGCAAGTGTCTGTATCAAGTGCCATCTAGCACCCTCTTCTGGTGTAATTGTTGTTGTATCTTCTAGGTTGAATAGCTTGCCGGGGATCTGTCTCATGTCCTTATCAGGTGAAACGATAGTGTTGCCGGGAAGTTTTGTAGCATATATACCCATAGCGTCATCAGCTTCTAGCTCTGGCATGGTTATAACTTCAAACTCTAGATGTAGGTTGCGTATGACACGTTTGTACCCACATGGCTTCTTTCTGTTTCTATGACCCTTGTATTCTGGGGAAATTTTTTTCCTAAAATTTTTAGAGTCACTAAAAAACAGTATTGGCTTGCCAAATCCGCCAAATTGCATATTTATATTGTCTATTTCACGTTTTACGGCCTTATAAGCGTCAGAAAAGTTAGATGTAACAAAAATAACGTCTTCGCCGTAGTCAATTTCAGTTTCACAGGCTGCACAGCACTTATATACTATGTAGTCTGCATCAATTAGTAATTTCATGGTGGTTTAGTGTACGTCTGCCCAAGTATACCCAATCTTGGCTTCAGCTGCGATAGGGCATCTTAGGTTATAATATTCGCCTGCTAGTTTAGCAGATATTTCAAGCCACTTGGCTAACTCTTCAGTATCTCTGGGATAACATTCATAGTTTAGCTCGTCGTGGACGAACGATAGCTGGTGGGCATCAGGTGGTAGGCAATCATTCACAATCACCATCCATCTTTTGGCTATCGTAGCTGCTGATCCTTGCAACAGGTAGTTAAGAAACTTGTGTGACTTATCTACCTTGATCTTACGGCCATCAATTCCTTTTGCGAAACCTTTGGCCGCACACTTCTGCGTGGCATCAAGCAGCTCCTTCAAACCGGGAATAGCTGCGACGTACGCCTTTCTTATCTCGGAACCTTTACGTCTGGCAGCGGTTTCAGTGAGCTGTTTATCGAAGGAATACCCGAGCTTGGCGTCGCCGGCCCCATAGAGGAAGGCATAGGTAACAGTTTTAACTTGCCGTCTAGTGATTCCAATCCTTTCGGCGTTAGTTTGGTGAATATCCCCCTCAGTAAGTATTCGTTGATACCGGCCATTATCGTACCTCGATAAGTAATGAGCAAGCATCCTAAGCTCAATGCCACTAAGGTCAGCTGAAACCATTTGTTTACTAGGAGTCGCTGTGAAAAGTTGTCTGAATCTTTCATCTGATGGTACTTGTGCTAAATTTGGTTTACGGTGTGCACATCTGAATGTGCTGGTGGCGACTGAACAATGATGGTGTATTCTATTACACGTCGTAGATAGCTTCTGCCATGCGTTCACGCCTTCCGAGATCATCCCCAATTTCTT
>CETG01038689.1_pt1 | contig 17002 bp, 18 predicted proteins | sample 361471 | NCBI WGS metagenome assembly CETG01 (sample SAMEA2622696, study PRJEB7988) | marine metagenome | isolation source: saline water (ENVO:00002010), including | reverse complement strand
AATTTATTAAAATGCGAATTTTTCTAATAATACTTTTATCCTTTTTTGGTCTCTTAACTAAGCCAGTTAAAACTGAATTACTTTTAGTTGATAATAAAATATTAGAAGATCAGAAAGACATCATCATAATTTCAGATATTCAAACTAATGATAATAAAAATGGTGTCTTCAGTGCTATAGGAAATGTTAAAATAACATATCCCTTTAAGCAAATTGTTGCAACATCAAATAGTGCAAAGTATATAAAAGAAGACAACAAAATAATCCTTAATGGTAATGTAAAGTTGATAAAAGAAAATGCTCATTCTATTCTTGCAGAAGAAATTGTTTTTTTCATAGGAGAAGATAAAATTATCGCAAATTCTAAATCTGAATCTCAGGTGTTCACTAAATTATTATTTAGTTCATTGACTAAAAATAAAATTGTGGATTAATTATGAGACTTAGCCTTCAAAATGTCTCATTGGAATTGGGTGGATTCCCAATCGTTAAAAATGTTTCTTTATCTGTAGGTCCCGGAGAAGTTGTTGGTTTGTTAGGACCAAATGGTGCAGGAAAAACATCAACATTTAATTTGCTTATAGGACTTTTGCGTCCCGATTTAGGCGATGTTTCATTGGACTCTCAAAAGATAGGTGGTTATTCAATGCCTCGTAGGGCTCGTTTAGGAATAGGATACTTACCTCAAGAGCCAAGTATATTTAGGCGTTTAACAGTTAGAGAGAATTTAGACTTAGCTCTATCTCAAAGCTTTCTTTCAAAACCATTAGCGAGAAGTCGTAGAGAAGAACTTATTGAGGAGTTTCATTTAAGTAAATTTATGGATCGTTTTGGTTATCAGCTTTCTGGAGGAGAAAGAAGGCGATGTGAAATTGCACGTGCATTGTCAGTTGGTTCGTTAGGCCCTAAGTATTTGCTTCTTGATGAACCTTTTGCAGGGATAGATCCTATGGCTGTAGCAGACTTGCAATCATTGATATACAAACTTAGAAATAGAGGAATGGGAATACTAATAACTGATCATAATGTTAGAGAAACGCTTGCTATAACAGATAATTCTTACATTCTTAGTGAAGGTAAAATTCTAGCTTCTGGACTTTCTGGTGAAGTGGCAAATAACCCTCTTGTTAGGAAAACATATTTAGGAGAGGAGTTCAAGCTTTGAATAGACAGAACTCAAAGAACTTGGGTATAAATCCCCTCTTTAAGAATAAGCCTAATTGGTTTGAATCTAAATTACGCTTTATCCCACTTCTTGATAGATGGTTACTTAGTGAATTGATTCCACCGCTCCTTTTTTCAATAGCGGCTTTATCAACCGTTTCACTTTCACTTGGAGTCATGTTCGACTTGGTTAGGAAAATTGTCGAATCTGGCTTACCAGCGCAAATGGCTCTAAGAGTTTTAATTCTAAAACTCCCTAGTTTTGTCGTCATATCTTTTCCTATGGCAATGCTTATGTCTTCATTGTTGGCTTTCAGTAGATTGTCTTCTAATAGTGAAATTAAAGCTTTAAGAAGTGTAGGTGTTTCTTGCAGAAGAATGGTTGCTTCTTCGTTGGTATTAGGAATGTTTATGACTGGATTGACTTTTATTTTTAACGATTTTGTTGTGCCTCAGTCTAACCGTGCTGCTGAAACAACATTAAGAAGAGGTTTGAAGCTTGCGATGCCTTCAGATTATGGTAGAGATATCATGTATTCTCGTTTTGGTACAATAATTAATCCTATAAATAATACTTCTAGAGAAGGATTGACCCATTTATTTTATGCCAAAGAATTTAAGAATCGAGAGATGGTTAATGTTACTTTATTAGATTTTTCTAGAGTTGGTTACACACAAATGTTGGTTGCTAAGAAGGCTTATTGGAAGGAAGTCAATTCTAATTGGGAATTTACAAATGGAAAAATTCTTACTCTTGCTCCCAATGACTCTTCGACTTCTGTCGGATTTGATAGTTATATTTATCCCCTTGATTCCGGACCACGAGATATAGCACAACTTCCTAAAGATGCAAATAATATGACAATTTCAGAGGCAAAAAAAGCTCAGGCTTTATATAAACAAACTGGTAATATTAAGGAAGAGAGAAGAATGAAAGTCCGTATTCAAGAGAAATTTACATTACCTATGGCATGTATTGTCTTTGTCTTGATAGGTAGTAGTTTAGGATCTAAACCAAACTCTAGAACTAGTAAAGGGCAAGGTTTTGGTTTAAGTATTCTATTAATACTTTTTTACTACATTTTAAGTTTTGGTTTTAGTTCATTAGGTGTTAGTGGTTCACTTAATCCAGTGATAGCTGCTTGGACTCCTGTTTTCATATCTCTTTTTGGAGGAACTCTTTTGCTAAGAAGAGCAGATAAATGAGGTGATGATTATTTATGGATATTAATCTCATTTTTAATTATCTAGATGATCCAGTCCTTTTATTTGGATATATAGCTTTTTTGTTTTTATTAGTTGCATTACCATTTTCTTTTTGGTCTGTTGTATCTAACGAACGTTCTGCAACAACCAAAACCCTTGTTGCCATCGCAAATTTATTTTTAGCATCTCAACTTACATTGCGATGGTGGCAATCTGGGCATTTTCCAATTAGTAATTTATATGAGTCCTTATGTTTTCTTGCTTGGGGATGTACATTCGTACAATTGTATATACAGAGATCTTTTAATTCTTCTTTAGTATCAGCGTTTTCAACTCCCTTTTCGTTATTAATAATTGCCTTTGCAAGTTTTGCACTTCCCGAGCAACTACAAGTATCCTCTCCTCTTGTCCCAGCTCTTAGGTCTAGTTGGCTTGTAATGCATGTCACAGTCATTATGTGTAGTTATGCAGCCCTAATAATTGGATCATTATTATCTATAGCTGTTTTAGTTATTGATAGAAATAAACCTATTCATATAAGAAGTAGTTCAATAGGTGTTGGAGGTTTTAGAAACGTTTCATCTGAATTAATAAATGATGATGAAGTTTCATTTTCTATTCTTAACCCAATTTCCTTGAGTGTTCCAGAGAAATTAGATTCTTTAAGTTATAGAACAATTACAGTTGGATTCTTGTTGTTAACAATTGGTTTAATTAGCGGAGCTGTTTGGGCTAATGAAGCATGGGGAAGTTGGTGGAGTTGGGATCCAAAGGAAACATGGGCATTGATATGTTGGTTGTTTTATGCAGCTTATTTACATGTTCGTCTGGTTAGAGGATGGCAAGGTAGAAGATCAGCTTATGTAGCTGTTTCTGGCCTTTGTGTAATATCTATTTGCTATATAGGAGTTAATCTTTTAGGGGTTGGATTACATAGTTATGGCTGGTTTTATTGATCCAAAATTATATCAATTAAGGCTTATTTATTATTTTTCCATCTTGTGCATCTTGTGCAATTTCTCTTAAAGCATCACACCCTTCTCTTAAGGAAGGATAAGCAAACATTCCACTTCCAGCAATGAAGCAATTAGCACCCGCTGCACAGCATTGTGAAAGAGTCCAATCGGCTTTTATCCCTCCATCTACTTCAATGTCAATATCATAATTATTTTCTGTGATTATAGATCTTAAATCTTTTATTTTTTGAAGCATTGTTGGAATATATGCTTGTCCTCCAAATCCAGGATTGACAGTCATAACAAGAACATGGTCTACCATATCAAGGATATTTTTCACCATTTCTATTGGAGTATGAGGATTCATAGCAACCGATGGTGAGCCTCCTAATTGTCGGATTTTTCCAAGTATTCGATGTAAATGAACATTTGATTCAACATGAGCGATTACAACACCTGGCTCCCCGTTTGGGCCTTTGGTTGCTTTTACATAATCCTCAAGCATTGTTTCGCAGTTGTATTGACTAACCATTAATTGAGTTTCAAATGGGACATTGCAGTACTTTCTGCATGCAGAAATCATTTCAGGACCAAAGGTTAAGTTTGGGACGAAATTCCCATCCATTACATCGAATTGAATTCTGTCTACACCTGCAGCTTCTAAATCTTTTACACATTGCCCCATATTGGCCCAGTCTGCTGGCAGAACTGATGGGATTATTTGGACAGGACGTGGCATGTTAGAGAAATTGAGGATGATTTGAAGAGCTCATTATGAATGAGAAACTCTACATTGATTCTATAAATCTGACTGACAATATAATTCTGAGAGGCTGCACTGATAAAGTTACGCAGCTTTAACTAAATCATTCGGATTCGATTGAAAAGCGATTTGATGAATATCAACATTTTCATCAATAGTTTTTGTAATTCAGTTTTAGCTGTTCCTATTAAACATTCATAAAAAGTGGATCGCACTCTCATTCAAGAAATTTTAGAAGTCGTAGAACAAGCTGCAATTGCTTCTGCGCACCTTTCGGGTTTGGGTAAGAAGGATGAGGCTGACGCGGCAGCAGTAGAAGCTATGCGTAAGCGAATGGGTCAAATTGAAATGCAAGGACGGATTGTCATTGGTGAAGGTGAAAGAGATGAGGCCCCAATGCTTTATATCGGAGAGGAGGTTGGATCTGGAACGGGTCCAGGAGTAGATTTTGCGGTTGACCCTTGTGAGGGCACAAATTTATGTGCAAATAACCAGAGGGGCTCTATGGCTGTTTTGGCAGCTTCTGATAGAGGTGGACTTTTTAATGCACCAGACTTTTACATGAATAAACTTGCTGCACCACCTGCCGCAAAAGGAAAAGTTGATATTAGAAATTCTGCCACCCAAAACATAAAAATCCTAAGTGATTGTCTTGGCCTAGCTCAAAGTGAGCTAACTATTGTTGTTATGGATAGAGCTAGACATAAAAATTTAATATCAGAAATCAGATCAACGGGAGCAAGAATTCAACCTATTTCCGATGGAGATGTTCAAGCTGCCATTGCCTGCGGATTTGCTGGAACAGGAACTCATTGCTTAATGGGTATTGGTGCAGCTCCTGAAGGTGTTATTTCTGCTGCTGCAATGCGAGCTTTAGGTGGACATTTTCAAGGACAGCTTGTATATGATCCTGCTGTAGCTCAGACTAGTGAATGGGCCGACTATACAAAAGAAGGAAATATTTCAAGATTAAATGAAATGGGCATTACTGAAATTGATAAAATTTATGAAGCAGAAGAACTTGCATCTGGAGAAAATGTTGTTTTTGCTGGCAGTGGAATAACCGATGGTCTTTTATTTAATGGAGTCAAGTTTGAAAAGGATTGTGTGAGAACAAGCAGTCTTGTTATCAGTACTCTTGATAAGACAGCTCGTTTCACAAATACCATTCATATCAGTGATGGTGCAAAGAACATTGCTTTAAATTGATCTTTTGGATTAGTAAAAAGCTAAACTAGTTTTATGCACATTGCTGTCGTCGGTCTAAGCCATCGGACGGCGCCAGTCGAAGTCCGAGAAAAGCTCAGTATTTCTGAGCAACATATTGAAAGTTCTTTTAGAGCTCTTAAGTCAAAAGAAGAGATTATAGAGGTATCAATTCTTAGTACTTGTAATCGCTTAGAAATTTATGCATTAGTTCAAAAGTCTGATTCTGGAGTAGATGCTATCAAGGCATTTTTAAAGGATCACTCAGGCCTTTCAGATAATGATTTATTCCCTCATCTTTTTAATTACAACCAAGAAGAAGCCGTTTCTCATTTGATGAGAGTTGCATCGGGTTTAGACAGTTTGGTTTTAGGTGAAGGACAAATCCTTTCTCAAGTCAAAAAAATGGTAAGGCTTGGACAGGAAAATAAAGTTTTGGGGCCAATACTGAATCGTTTGCTTACTCAAGCCGTTAGTACCGGTAAAAGAGTTCGAAGTGAAACTAACCTTGGCACGGGAGCAGTTTCAATTAGTTCTGCTGCTGTTGAACTTGCACAATTGAAATTAGGTCAATCTCTTGGTAAGGATCAATTAGTCACCTTGGAGTCAGAAATTGTTTCTGTTGTTGGAGCTGGTCGCATGAGTCGTTTGCTTCTTCAGCATCTTCAAGCCAAGGGTTGTTCAAAGTTGAACCTTATAAACAGATCCCTTGATAAAGCCAAAGCCTTGGCAAATGATTTCCCAAATATAAACATCCACTGTTGTTTATTATCAGAGCTTGATCATTCCCTTTGTAATTCTTCTCTCGTTTTTACTAGTACAGCTTCAGAAAAACCTATTATTGATTCTCATCGAATAAATAGTCTACAAGATAGAAGAAGTTCTTTGAGACTTATAGATATTGGTGTCCCAAGAAATATTTCTGCAGATGTTAAAGGTATCTCTGGTATTGATTCTCACGATGTAGATGATTTGCATGAAGTGGTTAATCGAAATCAAGAAACCAGGCAAAAACTTGCTCTTCAGGCTGAAAATCTTATCCAGGAAGAGCGCAGACTCTTCTTGGAGTGGTGGGAAAGTTTGGAAGCTGTTCCTTTAATTAACTCACTCAGATCATCTTTAGAAACGATAAGAAAAGAAGAATTGCAGAAAGCACTTAGTCGTATGGGACCAGATTTTTCAGCTCGAGAAAGGAAGGTAGTAGAAGCTTTAAGCAAGGGGATAATTAATAAAATTCTTCATACGCCTGTTACAAAATTAAGAGCACCCCAAGATCGTTCTGAAAGGTTGGATTCTTTGAAGAAAATTCAAAATCTCTTCGACTTATAACTCCTACATAGGAAAACTTCTCTTTTTAATCTTTTATTCTTATACAGAGTCTTACAAGTCTTCGTTTAATTTCTCTATATCTAGCTTTATTGGCACATATTCCAGTAAATTTGCACAGCAAAGCCGATTTATAAATAACGCATGAAGCGTGTTTTAGCGATTATTCTTGGGGGTGGCAAAGGGTCGCGTCTTTATCCTTTAACCAAAATGAGGGCAAAGCCTGCGGTTCCCTTGGCTGGTAAGTATCGTTTAATTGATATTCCAATAAGTAATTGCATTAATTCAGACATCAATAAAATGTATGTCTTAACTCAATTCAATAGTGCTTCTTTAAATAGACATATTGCACAAACATATAATTTAAGCTCTCCTTTTGCTCAAGGTTTCGTTGAAGTTTTAGCTGCCCAACAAACTCCAGAAAGTCCTTCGTGGTTTGAAGGTACAGCAGATGCTGTTAGAAAGTATCAGTGGCTTTTTCAAGAATGGGATGTTGACGAATATTTAATTCTTTCTGGGGACCAACTTTATCGAATGGATTACAGCCTCTTTGTAGAACACCACAGATCTACAGGAGCCGATTTAACAGTTGCAGCTTTACCAGTCGATTCTCAACAAGCTGAGGCTTTTGGATTAATGAGAACTGACACTGAAGGAAATATTAAGGAATTTAAGGAAAAGCCAAATGGAGAGTCTTTGCGAGCAATGGCTGTTGATACATCAAGATTTGGATTAACAGAAGCAGATTCAAAAGAGAAACCATACCTTGCTTCTATGGGCATATATGTTTTCAGTCGTTCGACTTTATTTGAGCTCTTAAATGCTAATCCTTCACATAAAGATTTTGGAAAGGAAGTAATTCCTGAATCTTTGAATCGTGGGGATAAGTTGATGAGTTACGTTTTTAATGATTATTGGGAAGATATTGGAACTATAGGGGCTTTCTTTGAATCAAATTTGGCTCTTACGATGCAGCCAAAGCCTCCTTTCAGTTTTTATGACGAGAAATTCCCAATATATACGCGTCAAAGATATCTTCCTCCTTCAAAACTTGTCGATGCTCAGATAACTAATTCAATTGTTTGCGAGGGATCAATTCTTAAGTCATGCAGTATTCATCATTGTGTTTTAGGAGTAAGAAGTAGGGTTGAAAGTGAGGTCGTCTTGGAAGATTGTTTGGTAATGGGTTCTGATTTTTTTGAATCTTCAGAAGAGAGGCTTGAGTTAAGAAAAGGAGGAGGTATTCCCCTTGGTGTTGGTACTGGAACAGTTGTGAAGAGGGCGATTCTTGATAAAAATACTCGAATAGGAAATGATGTGAAAATTATTAATAAGGATAATGTTGAGGAGGCTGATAGAGCAGAGCAGGGTTTTTATATTCGAAATGGAATCGTTGTTGTAGTTAAAAATGCCACTATCTCAGATGGGACAGTTATTTAATTGAATTCTTTAGAGAACAATCAATAATAAATTAGAGATAGTAGGTGTTTTTTTTAGCTGAAGAATTTTTCATTGCTGACATTGGGCAGTTATTAAGAGCGCAATGATTGTTGAATAGCCACACTAGTTCTTGTAAAAAGTTTTTTTGATTAAATGTCCAAGGCACATTTTGGTTTGATTGGTCTTGGGGTAATGGGAGAAAACCTCGTTCTTAATGCAGAGCGTAATGGATTCTCCAGTGTGGTTTTTAACCGGACATATTCCAAGACGGAATCTTTTCTGTTAGAAAGAGCCGTTGGTAAATCTATTGCTGGAGCAAAGGATCTTCAGGAATTCGTGAACAAGTTAGAGAGACCTCGAAGAATATTAATGATGGTCAAGGCAGGATCTGCTACGGATGCTGTGATTAAAAACATTTCACCTTATTTGCAGGAAGGAGATTTACTTATTGATGGAGGAAATTCAGAGTTTTCTGATACAGAACGAAGGGTAGAAGAATTAGAAAGCCAAAGTTTTGGTTATATAGGGATGGGAGTTTCTGGCGGTGCTAAAGGTGCTTTGGAAGGCCCTAGCATGATGCCTGGAGGAACGAAGAGTTCTTATGACGCAATAGAGCCTTTATTGCAAAAAATGGCAGCTCAAGTAGAAGATGGTCCTTGTGTTACTTATATTGGTCCAGGTGGCTCTGGACATTTTGTAAAGACAGTTCATAACGGTATTGAATACGGTATTGAGCAAATTCTTGCTGAGGCTTATGACTTAATGAAGCGCGTAAATGGAATGAGTGGTGATCAAATGGCAGATGTTTTTGGTTATTGGAATACAACAGATGAACTTTCTTCATATTTAGTAGAAATTACTGAAGTTTGTTTAAGGACAAAAGATCCAACTGATGGGAATGATTTGGTTGAAAAAATTATGGATAAAGCTGGTCAAAAGGGGACAGGACTCTGGACTGTAGTCAGTGCTTTGAAGTTAGGAGCTTCAGTTCCAACAATTTATGCATCTTTAAATGCTCGTGTAATGAGTTCCATGAAGAATCAGCGCTCCAAAGCAGAGATGCTTTTAAAAGGTCCATCAATTTCAAATTTTGATTTGGGTAGTATTGACGATGGTATGTCTCCTTTGATGGATGCTGTTGTCTTATCTACAATTGCTTCTTATGCGCAGGGAATGGAGATTTTGAAATTAGCTTCAGAAGAATATAACTATGGTTTAGATATGACTTCTATAGCTCAGATTTGGAAAGGTGGATGCATTATCCGTTCACGTCTACTTAATAAAATACAAGATGCTTTTCATAGAGATCCACAACTTCAAAACTTAATTATTGACCCTTGGTTTACGGATCAAATTAATATGCGTTTAGAAGGTTTAACTAGTGTTGTCTCGACTGCTTATCAATCAGGAATTCCTCTTCCTTGTTTTAGCAGTACTCTGGATTATATAAACAGCTATCGTTCTTCAAGATTGCCTCAAAACTTAGTTCAGGCTATGAGAGATTGTTTTGGCTCTCATACTTATCAAAGGATTGACAAAGAAGGTAGTTTTCATACTGAATGGATTGACTAACTAATCTTATTATGACTACTTATAATTTAGATATAGCTAACGATAAAGACGATTTAACTCTAAGGGCATCGGAACTCTTAGTGAAAACAATTAATTCTTCACTTAATAAAAAGGACAGAATTCAGATCGCTCTTTCTGGCGGTTCAACTCCCTCAAGCGTATATAAAATTCTTTCTAAGATAGAAATTCCTTGGAATCGTGTTGATGTCTTTTTAGGAGATGAAAGATGGGTCGACTCAAGTAATGATTCGAGTAATTCATTAATGATAAAAAATACACTTTTATCAAATCCTCCTGGTTCGAAGGCGTGTTTTCATTTAGTACCAACTACTGATTTGTCATCACCTGAAGAGAGTGCTGAATATTTTGAACGTATTTTAAATCAAAAATGTATTGGTTCTCCTCCAATATTCGACTTGATATTGCTAGGTTTAGGAGAAGATGGACATACTGCATCCCTATTTCCTTATTCGGAATCTTTAGACGTAACTGATAAATGGGCTACTGTCGGTAGAGGTAAAGGACAAGATAGAATCACTTTAACTTTTCCAGTCTTTTGTGCTGCTAAAAAAATTGTATTTTTGGTCAGCGGATCATCTAAACAAAATGCACTCCAACGTCTTCTTGACCCTTCCGAACCTTCACGAAGAACTCCTGCTAAATTAGTTAAACCTTCTAGTCAAATAATTGTTTTAGCAGATAAAAATGCTTCTGTTTTACTTTAGATAAATTGCGATGACTGATTTACCTCCTGCGCTTCCTGTAAAGCCATTAATAGTTAGTCAAAAAGATTTCTCAGATTGGTCATCCTTAAATGACACAATTATGGGCGGTTCCAGTCAAGGCAAATGTACAGCAAGTTCAAAAGGACTTGTTTTTCATGGTGAACTTATTGAAGATGGTGGAGGTTTTGCTAGTTGTCGCTCGAATATATTTATACCGCCCTTAAATCTGTCGGGTTACAAAGGACTTCAAGTCGAAGTTGAAGGAGAAGGTAGAACTCTAAAAATGGGAATTTCATGTAAAAAAACTAATTTATCAATCGTTAAATTTTCATCAGGTGGTCTTAAATGGGTAGCGCCGATTCCAACAAAAAAAAAAGGCTTAACAGTTTTTAGACTTCCCTTTGATTCTTTTGAACCATCTTTGCGAGCTAAACCTATTAATTTACCTTTGAAATTTGATTCTTCATGTATATCTCAATTTCAAATATTACATTCAAAATTCGGTCGACCAGGAAAAATGAATCCTATTTTTATGCCTGGCACTTTTAAAATATTAGTTAAATCAATAAATGCCTATCTATAATTCTTCTGAGGAATTTTTTATAGAAATTGCTAAATCTGCGGATTTATGCTTTAAACCATTGAAACATTCAGTATTAAATAATCAGACTATAGAGAAATATGATTTTAATATTTTAGATTTTAATGAAATCATTCTTAAGATCGAATGTAGAAATACTGATGGAGTTCGTTGCAGTGAAAATGATTTAGATTTAGAAATATTTCGTAGTGGAGATGAATTAAATATTATTTTAAGTTGGCATTCATTTCCTTTGAAACCTATTCTTTGGCAGGGAAAGCATTCATTATGGATGGATGCAAATACTGGTAAACGTACAACAGCCCCAGTTGATGGAGTTAAATTAGAAGCTTTCTCAAGAAGATTAAGGTCTAAATTTTCTTTCCTAATATTAGATTGAATTTATATTTGATCAGTTACTGCCCCTTTGCTAGAGCTACTTACTAAACGAGCATATTTGCCAAGTGTTCCAGTTGTATATCTTGGAGTAGGTTTTATCCATTCTTTTCTTCGTTTTTCTAGCTCAGAGTCATCTACATTTAACTGGATTAATTTCTTATTTGCATCAACAGTAATGCTATCTCCTTCTTTCACTAAACCTATATTTCCTCCTACAGCAGCTTCTGGTGCTACATGACCGACAACCAGTCCATAAGAACCACCACTAAATCTTCCATCTGTAATTAAAGCAACTTTTTCGCCTAATCCTTGCCCAACTATTGCTGAAGTGGGAGAAAGCATTTCTCTCATCCCAGGACCTCCTACGGGACCCTCATATCTAACAACTACAACATCACCAGCAGTTACTTGCTTATTCAGAATTGCTTTAAGACATTCTTCTTCACTTTCAAATACCCTTGCAGGACCTGTGAGTACGGGAGTTTTAACACCACTTATTTTAGCTACACTTCCTTCTAGAGCAAGATTGCCTTTTAAAATTGCAAGATGACCTTTTTTATATATTGGTTTAGATATTGGCCTGATAACGTCTTGTTCAGTAGAAGGTGAAGAAGGTAGGTCTTTTACAACTTCATTAATAGTTTTACCTTCGATCGTTAGGCATTCTCCATGAATTAGTCCGGCGTCAAGCAAAATCTTTATAACTTGTGGAATACCACCTGCCTTATGAAGATCAACGGTTACATATTTGCCACTTGGTTTGAGATCACAAATGACAGGAACATTTTGTCTAATTCTTTCAAAGTCATCTATACAAATATCTACCCCTGCTGTTTTTGCGATTGCGAGTAAATGTAATACAGAATTAGTAGATCCACCGACTGCCATAACTACGCTTATCGCATTCTCAAAGGCATTTTTTGTAAGAAGATCTAAAGGTCTAATATTGTTTTCTATTGCTTTAACTAAGACTTTTGCACTTTGTGCAGCACTTTCGGCTTTCTCTTCATCTTCTGCAGCCATGGTAGAGCTATAGGGAAGACTTAGGCCCATAGTCTCAATAGCGGCAGACATTGTATTTGCAGTAAACATACCTCCACAGCTTCCAGCTCCAGGAATTGCATTTTTTTCTACTGCAATTAATCTCTCTTCATCAATTTTGCCACTTGTAAGTTGACCTACAGCTTCAAAAGCACTCACTACTGTTAAATCAGCGCCTTCTAATTTGCCTGGTTTTATTGTTCCCCCATAAACAAATATTGAGGGGATATTCATCCTTGCAATAGAAATCATGGCGCCGGGCATGTTTTTATCGCAGCCACCTATTGCTAGTACCCCATCCATACTTTGAGCATTACAGGCTGTTTCTATTGAGTCAGCAATAACTTCTCTTGATACAAGTGAATATTTCATTCCTTCAGTACCCATTGAAATTCCATCACTGACAGTGATGGTTCCGAAAATCTGAGGCATTGCTCCAGCATTCTTAACTGCTTCTTCTGATTTCCTAGCTAATTTCATTAACCCCATATTGCATGGAGTAATTGTGCTGTAACTATTAGCTATTCCAATAATGGGTTTTTCAAAATCATCGTCTTCAAATCCGACCGCTCGTAGCATTGCTCTATTAGGAGATCTTTGTATCCCCTTTGTAATAGCTGACGATCTAAGCATGTGAATTTTTATCTAATTTATATGAATAGGATTTAAATATTTAATTCTTTTGACCTAAATCTTCAAGTTGTTTTCTTACATCAGCTATTGCGGAGTTTAAATGCTCAACTCGTTGTTCAAGGTTCTCCCCACTTTTATTTTCTAAATAATTTGAAGCGTTTTCAAGAGCTTCTGAGCCGTCTTGAATTCTTGGAGCATAAAGCATTGCTCTTTGCTTTCTACTTTCTTGACGTCTTTCGGCTTCGGATAGCAACCACCATGCCAAACCAGCGGCACCAAGAATTGCTCCGCTTATCATTGAACCAAGGCTGCTCCCGGCAGATTCTCTGTATTGACCCATAATTTTTAAAGTTACTATTTAATCCTAGTTCGATGTTGTAATTCTTGTATTGATTCGTTTAGCTGGATTACCAATTCCAGGTGATATTTCGCCTTTGTCATTTAAATCTGGATCGATACATGCTGAATAAATTGTTAGATCACCAAAGGATTCTCCTATATTTTTTAGACCTGTACTGCAGGCCAACGTAGTAATTATTTTAATTCTTTGTGAATCAATTTGTTGTTCTTTCAAAAGTGATATCTCTTTAATTAAATTTTCACCAGTTGAAATTTCATCTATATAAAGAATTACACCTGCATTTCTTATGATTTTTTTAGGGATACCTCCTAAACATAAATTTGCGTTCGGCAAAAGATCCCTAGCTCCTTGCCAAAGCTGAAGTCCAGCTGGAAGATTTGGGATCGCTAGCAAAGGAACACGTGATTCGATAATTGTTCCTTCTGTTTTGCCATTGCTTGTTTCCACCTCTTCTTTCCTATATGGAAGCCAATCTCTTATTGCTTCATAAGTTAACCATTTACCGAGTTGTTCTAGTCCAAGTGCATAAAGAGCTTCGGGCGTCGAAGATGAGCGGAGAATGGTTAGCCAGTGGGCAATTAAAGGATGTGGAGGGACTATTATTTTTAATGTCATACCCATAAGGCTTTCAATGTGAAATTGTTTGGCATAACCTGAATAAATAAACTACCCGTATTCGGTCTTTTTATTAAAAATGAAGAAAAGTCTTTCATTAATTCATTTGCAAAAAATGCTTTTAGGAGCTGTTTTAGTGTTCATGCTCTTTCTTTCAACTTCTGAAGTTGCTGCTAAAAGGCCTCCAGAAATAAGAAATCAGGAAGAGATGCTGATTTCTCAGGATATGCATGGTCAAGATTTAAGTGGGAATGAATTTGTTAAGTTTGATCTTAGGGGAATTAATTTCAGCGAATCAAACTTGACTGGCGCTGTATTTAATAACAGTAAGTTGAATGGAGTCGATATGCATTCCGCTAATATGACAGATGCGCTTGCTTATGCAAGTAATTTCACTGACGCAGATCTTAGAGATGTCAATTTTAATGGTGCTCTTTTAATGGAAAGTACTTTTACCAATTCATTAATTGAAGGAGCTGATTTTACAGATGCGGTAATTAGTCGAATACAACAGAAACAACTTTGTTCAATTGCTGAAGGTCGTAATTCTTCTACTGGGGTTGAAACCACATATAGCCTGGGCTGTTGATTCTCTGAAAATTTCTATATGTCTAAGCGTATTCCTGTAACTATCATTACTGGCTTCCTGGGCTCTGGTAAGACAACACTTTTAAGGCATCTGCTTGAAAATGCCAACAGAAAATTAGCTGTAATCGTTAATGAGTTTGGAACTGTTGGCTTGGATGGAGATGTTTTTAGAACTTGTGGTTTTTGTCCCGACGATGAGATAGAAGGAAGGCTTTATGAATTGAACAATGGATGCCTTTGTTGCACTGTTCAAGACGATTTTCTTCCTACCATGGAAACATTGCTATCTCATTCAGAATCAATTGATGGAATAGTTATTGAGACTAGCGGTCTTGCTTTGCCGATTCCCCTTGTTCAAGCTTTAAATTGGCCAGAAATTCGTTCACAAGTATTTCTTAACGGAGTGATTACAGTTGTAGATGGAGAAGCTCTATCCGCCGGTAGTCCAGTTGCAGATTTTTTGACTATAGATAAACAACGGGATGCAGATGTCAACATTGATCATTTCACATCTATAGAAGAGTTGTTTTCAGATCAGTTAGAAGTTGCGGACTTAGTTATTATCTCACGTGCTGATCTCATTACTTCTTCTTTGGTTTCAAGTGTGCAAGATTCTCTTTTATCGAAAGTTAAGACTTCTACTCCCATAATCCCTATCGAGAGAGGAGTGATTGAACCCTCCATAGTTTTGGGTCTTACTCATTCTTCTAATGACTTTGAGATTAATGGTCATAAAAGTCATAATCATTTGGATGTCTTTACTAGCTCTGTTCGATTTGAGTGCGACCTTGGGAAAGTCAAATATGAGGATATTCTCTATACCTTGGTAAATGAGTATCAGATTATTCGATTAAAAGGTCGAATATGGTTACCAAATAAGTCATTTCCTCTTCAAATTCAGATGGTTGGAGAACGGTTAGATAGTTGGTATGAGAAATCGCATCAATCATTTTGGAGGCCAAGCAATTGTGGAATTGATTTGGTTGTTTTAAGCCTTAAGGATTGCTCAAAAAGTCAAATTATTAAAGCTTTTCAGGATTGCCATATTGAAGCCTAAAGAAAATAGATATTTATATGAACTTTGGGTTGTTTTTTTTCTCTTACTAGCGAATCTAATATTGTGATCTTGAATTCCTGACAAGATCAATCTATAGTTCGATTTCGTTGATTTAGTGAATTCGTCAATTCTTCAAAAATCAGTCAATCCATTCTCTAAAGGGTCTGAAGAAATTAATCCGTGTACATGTACAAAATGTGGTGGCAATGGATATACCAAATCCACTCCAAACTGCTATAAAACATGTCTTGAATGCTATGGCTTGGGATACGTGGTTCCGTTTCAAAAATAATTATTTATAAGTTTTTAATTATTTATTTCTACCGAAACCACAAAATTTGATTGATAATCAAAATTAAATAAACCATTTATATCGAAAGAGTGCCTTCTTTTCGTTCAAAAGTCTTAATTCAACTGAGACCCTCTGTTTTAGATCCTGCAGGTGAAGCCACAAAAGCAGCTGCTAATAAACTTGGAATTGATGGGATAAGTAAGTTACGTATAGGCAAGTTTGTTGAATTGGAAATCGAAGCATCAGATGAAATAGAAGCTAGAAAACGATTAGAGCTAATTAGTGAAAAATTGCTTGCTAATCCAGTTATTGAGGATTGGAATTTAGAGCTATCCCACCAAAATTCTATTTAAAAATTTTCTATGACTGTAGGCATTATTGTTTTTCCAGGTTCGAATTGTGATAGAGATGTTCGTTGGGCAATTGAAGGTTGCCTCGAAATTAAAACCAGATTTCTTTGGCATGAAACAACAGATTTAAATGGAATTGACGCAATCGTCTTACCAGGTGGATTTAGTTATGGCGATTATTTGAGGTGCGGAGCTATTGCAAGATTTGCGCCTGTTCTTCAGTCTCTTCATGATTTTGTTGGCAAAGGAGGAAAAGTATTAGGAATTTGTAATGGGTTTCAAATTCTTACTGAATTAGGTCTTCTTCCCGGGGCATTAACAAGAAATAAAGATCTTCATTTTATTTGTAAGTCTGTCTCTTTATCAGTAGCAAATAACAACAGTAATTGGTTAAGCCAAAAAGCTAGTAAAGATGTCATTAATCTCCCTATAGCTCATGGTGAAGGTAGATATCAGTGTTCTGAAAATACTTTGAATAAGCTTCAAGGTGAAGGTTTAATAGCTCTTAAGTATTTAGATAATCCAAATGGTTCTGTTGCTGATATTGCAGGTATTACTGATTCTAAAGGTAATATTTTTGGATTGATGCCTCACCCTGAACGTGCGTGTGACCAAGATATAAACACTTCTATTGATGGAATTCAAATACTAGAAGCATTGATTTCGTGAGTACAATTTTTCATTAAATAAGGTGGGAATGACTAGGTTCCCACCTTTAGTCTTCTTTC
>CETG01191773.1_pt1 | contig 17024 bp, 15 predicted proteins | sample 361471 | NCBI WGS metagenome assembly CETG01 (sample SAMEA2622696, study PRJEB7988) | marine metagenome | isolation source: saline water (ENVO:00002010), including | reverse complement strand
TTTCCTTCGGAACTCCTATGCTTGCCATTGTTATGGCATGTGGAGAAGACGGCATTGGGGAGGAAAATTTTTAAAATTGAATTTTAATGAAATTCAAGCATCTGGGTTTTCATGCTCGCCTGAAGCGATTGGTTTACGCCATCCAGACCCAAATGCCTGTTTCGATATTTTTAGCAAAGGAGGTGCTTGATGTCTTTTGAATTCTGCTTTCTTTAGTAATATTTGAATTTCAGAAACTAACTTTGGGTCAAATCCAGACTTGATTAGGTCTTCAATATCTCGATTTTGCTCAATAAGGGCTTTTAAAATAGGATCTAAGACTTCATATTTAGGCAATGAGTCACTATCGAGTTGATTTGGCTTTAGTTCAGCGCTAGGAAGCTTATTACGAATAGCGGAACTCATTATTTCACCATTAGTAGGTAGATCAAGGACATTTCTGCATTCATATGAATCTTTACTGTCAATCCAATCACTTAATTTAAAGACGGAAGTTTTATATAAATCTCCAATAACTGATAACCCCCCATTCATATCTCCATAAAGAGTACAGTAGCCAACTGCTAATTCTGATTTATTACCAGTTGACAATAGTAGATGACCTTCTTTATTAGCATAGGCCATGAGAATTGTTCCTCTTATCCTTGATTGTAGGTTTTCAGCAGATAATCCATCAATAGTAATGCACATATTATTGTTGAAGGTATCATCAAAACTTTTCATTATGCCTTCTATTGGGATTATTTCGCTAGAGATATTAAGTCTATTTGCTAAGTACTTTGCATCTGTTATTGAACTTTTTGAACTCCATGGTGATGGCATTAATATACACTTAACTTGTTCTTTGCCAACTGCTGCAACTGCAATTGTTGCGACTAAAGCAGAATCAATACCTCCGCTCAAGCCAATAATAACAGAGCTGAAATTACATTTTCTTATATAATCTTTAACCCCTAAAGTTAATGCTTTAAAAATCTTCTCTTCCTCTTTAATGATTTTGATTTTTGTTGTTATTTTATTATCTTTATTAGAGTCCCAAATAGCAATTTGCTCTTTAAAATATTCTAGTGAAAATATAAGATTGCCAGAACTATTAAGAATAAAACTTCCACCGTCGAAGATTAATTCATCATTAGCGCCAACTTGATTGAGGTAAATTACAGGACATTTTAACCTCTGAGCGGCCTTTTTGGCTATATTTTTTCTTGTCCTATCTTTATCTAGAGTATAAGGCGATGCCGACAAATTTATTAGAAGATCTATATTTTTTTCTTTTAGATCTTCAATTGGATCTGATCCACTTACTTTATAGTTTTGAGATTGGTGGTCTACCCAGAGATCCTCACAAATTGTGATTCCAACTGATGACGACTTCTTTGTGTTGTAAAACACACTCCATCCAGTATATTCTGAAATTCTAAAATATCTACTCTCATCGAATACATCATAGTTAGGTAGTAGTTTTTTTCTGGCAATTATTTCCCAGCCATCTTTATTTAACTTGGCAATTGAATTAAATAAGTTAGGGTAATCATAATCTTTAACTTTTTCAGCAATCCCAATAAGTAAATCTAGATTTAAGTTTTCATTTTTTATGGCTTCAGAAATTTTGTTAATCAGAAAACTTTGTTCTCTTTGAATATCTTCGCTCAACAGTAAATCTTTTGGTGGATATCCCCATAAAGATAATTCAGGAGTTAAAACAAGTTCAGCCTTTTGAATTGCGGCTTGCCTGCAGGCATTAAGTATTTTCTCAGAGTTGCCATGTAAGTCGCCTACTTTTGGATTGATTTGTGCAAGAGCGATTTTCATATTAACTATTTATATTATATAATTTTTCTTCTATTATAATTCTAGAAACGCCAAAAGGTATTTCATTTAATAAATTCTTTTTTGCTATTTTTGAACTAGCAGTTGCTGGTATCTTTAGAGGTATTATTTGTATTAAAGCACCTAGAGATTGGAGGTATTTTATATGTAATTCATTAATTGGCCAGCCTATTCTTGGGACTATCCCCAGTTGAATATTACTTAGAATTTCGCTAGATTTTTCCCAATCTTTAATCTGCATGGTTAGATCACTGCCAATTATAAATATAAATTCTTTGTCTGGCCAAATTTGATTAGCTCCTTTTAATGTTTCTATTGTCCATGGACTGCTTATTTCTTGTTTTAAGTTTAAATTTGGTATATTAATTTCATCAACTAAAGCCTGAAGTAGTTTTACTCTCATAGAAATAGATGTCCTATGCTTCTTAAATGGATTATTGCTCACCCAGGTAATTACTTTAGGAAATATTTTTGATAATCCACTGAGTAATTCATAATGTCCAAGAGTTGGCGGATCTGCACTAGTTCCAAACAAAGCGATTAATTTTGATTTTTCTTTCAAGGAAATTTACCTCTTAATTTTTGGCTGTCAGTGAGAATATTACTTGGCCAGAAATTTATCAGTGATTTGATCTCTGGATCATTTAATGAAAGTTTCTTAAGGATTAAATCTGGTTGGAGATTGTGTCTTTTCCCTCCATTTAGAAAAATTTTAGCGGCCAATCTAGCGGTTAATTTTGTAGTGTAAACAGCTAAACCTGCCTGAGCTAATGCAACAGGTCCAGTTGAAATAAGAGTTATTCCTCCAGTAAGTGGGCTTAAGAGTATAGAAATTTGCTTTACTAATCCCAATAATAGTTGAATGCCGTATTGAGTACCTCCCAAAAAACAGTTTTGAATAGATAAATGTTTAAGTAGTTTCCTTGCCTCAGATCCTTTCATGTCCATACCATATAAAGAACTTAATTGAATTATTAATGCTGTATCACAGGCCAGTCCGCAGGCTAGATCTAAAAATGCCAGTGAATTAATAGCTACTCCGGATGCCTTAATGGCGGCAAATTTACCTATTAATGCCTGAGCAGCTGACTTACTTCTTCTAAGTCTTAGGACTTTTAGAGCTTTGTCTAAATTGTCTGCTTGTCTTATAGAGTTAATCGTTAAAAGTAATTCTCCGTAGTTCTTGATTATAGATTCAAGCCTTCTGTCTAAATTCTCAACTTTTGGTAGAGATTTTTTGCTTCTAACAACTCCAGATTTATTTAAATATGGTTTCCTGGGTGATGAAGAAACAACTTCAATAAAAAGATTTCCCTGGGAATAATCTAGCCTTTTTTTTATACTAATTAAAATCTCTTTAATCTCTTCTTTATTCCATTGATCAGATCTATTAAGGACTAAAATTACTGGCTTGCATGATTTTAAAATATCTTCAAGAGCTTTTAATTCGATTTGATTGATATCATTATCAATAACCAATAAAACCATATCAGATTGCAAGGCTACTCGTTTAGCTAATCTTGAGCGAGCTTTAGAGTTTATTTCGTCAATTCCAGGTGTATCTACAAGATATATATTATTAATACTTCCAATTTTTTTATCCCATTTTATTGATTTGGTGGATCTAGTTGAACCATGTTTAACATCGGTGGGGAAAACTTTTTTCTTGATGAGAGCATTTACTAAGCTAGATTTACCAACACCAACTCGTCCAAAAACAGAAACTCTCAGTGATTTATCTTTAAAGCGCTTTAATTGTATATCTAAATTTAATAATAAGCCAGATAATTGATTACTCTCAAAGTTAGAAAGTTGAATACCTTCTCTCCATTTTTCAAGAAGTTTCAAAGTTCTATCTGATGTTAGTGGTAAATATGTCATTTATTGGAGTTCCCCCACCATCCTGCAAGTACAGCGAAAACAGCTTCTGCTCCTATTAAACCAACAAATCCTCCGAATTCATCTACTACAACTCTTACTCCTTTTTTATCTTTATTAAAGCTAGTAAGTAATTTGTCAACTTTTATCATTTCGGGCACAAATTCAACGGCTTTACAAAGTTCTGCTGGAGTTAAATCTCCTTTATTTTCTAGTAGAGCTGTGAGAAGCTGATCTCGATTAGCTACTCCAAGAATTTTGTCGACTTCTTCTCCTAGCACAACCCACCAATCACAATTTATTTCTATTAGTGTTTCACGTAAATCAATTAACTTAGAAGATCCATTAAGTGTAGGAGCTGAGACTCTTGGCGTCATTAAATCACGAGCTTTTAAGTCATTTAATTGAAAAACTTTTGAAATCATTTCAGCTTCATCTGCTTCTATTTTTCCCTTTAAATATCCAAGTTGTGCCATTTCTCTTATTTCATTCTCATTTGTGCTTATTTCATTCTCAATTGTGATAACAGGGATTAATCTTTCAAGTAAAAGTAAAAGAGGTTTCATTAATATCCCTAGAAAATTTAGAAGCGGTGCGCTAGCAAGAGAAACCTCTGTGGCCAATCTGCTGCCTAATGATTTTGGAAGTATTTCTGCCAATAAAATTACTAAAATTGTGAGGCTTATTGAAAATATTGGCATAGCAATACCATTGATATTATGTTGTTTGAAGACATATGCAGCGTAACTACCAAGCATAAGGCTGCCGAAAATATTAAATCCATTATTAGCTATTACCAATATGGTCAGAGTCCTTCCTAATCGCTTTCTTAATTTTGCAAGTATTCGAGCCCCATGGATCGGGCTTTTTCTCGCGGCTAGTTCATGAACTCTTATTGGGTTAACAGTTAAAAGAGCAGCTTCCACTCCAGAACACAAGGCAGAGCCTAAAAGTACGACGAAGACTAAGAGAGCTAAGTGAAACAGATCTTGGCTCATGCTTGGGCTTTGAGGGAGATTTGGAAATGGATAGATGATCTATTATTAGCAGAAGAAAACATTATTAGCTTCTTGTACAAATTTTCAAGTTCAGCCGTCAATACTTTTTCCTGAGGCATTATTGTCCAATTCTCACTTTTGATTAGAGAACTGTCCAGTCTAGGAACAAAGGATCTTAAAATTTTTCTACTACAAATGAAGAAAGCTGTGATAAGTCAAGATGTTTTCCGCCAAAGGCGTGAAAAGTTCTTTGAGAAATTAGGAAACAGAGCTGCGATTATACCTGCATCTAATTTGGTGACCCATCATGCTGATTGCGAGTATCCTTTCAGGCAAAATAGTGATTTTTGGTATTTAACAGGACTTGATGAGCATGATGCAGTTGCCTTGTTTCTACCTCAAAGGCACTCTAATGAGAGATTTATCCTTTTTGTTCTCCCCAAAGATCCTGCTCTTGAGGTATGGCATGGTTCGCGACTAGGACATCATGGAGCTGTAGAAGAAATAGGGGCTGACTTAGCACATCCTCTTAACGAGTTAGAAGACAAATTACCTAAATACTTGGCTGGAGCTAAGGGGATAGTCTTTCGAGTAGGCAAAAACGCAAATTTAGATTCTTTAGTACTTAAGGCATGGACAAATCAGTTGGATCAATTACCAAGAGTTGGCTCTGGGGCTAGTTCTTTAGAACCTCCATGTCCAATAATTCATGATTTAAGGCTGTATAAAGATTCTTATGAAATTGATCAAATAAGAGAGGCTGCAAGAATATCCTCTTTAGCTCATGAACTAGCCAGAGAACAAACTCATCCTGGTATGAACGAAAGAGAGGTTCAGGCTATTCTTGAAAAATGCTTTTTAGATGAAGGTGCGAGAGGACCGGCTTATGGAAGTATCGTCGCAGGAGGGGATAATGCATGCATTTTGCATTACACAAAAAATAATTCACCCTTACTTGATGGTGATTTACTTTTAATAGATGCAGGTTGTTCATTAGACAACTATTATAATGCTGATATAACAAGAACATTCCCAGTAAATGGCAAACTAAACCCAGAGCAAATCGAGATTTATAAGATAGTTTTAGAAGCACAGAATGCAGCAATAAACATCGCTCAAATTGGAGAAAATACCGAAAATATTCATTTTGCTGCAGTCAAAGTAATTGTTGATGGATTAAAAGATCTTGGATTACTAGTTGGAGATACAAATGAAATTATTAATAACGGATTATATAGACATCTATATATGCATAGAACAGGACACTGGTTAGGCTTAGATGTACATGATGTAGGAGCATATCGAATGGGTGACCATCCTTTGAAGCTTAATGAAGGAATGGTTTTAACTGTAGAACCAGGTATTTATATTAGTGATAGATTATCTGTTCCTGAAGGTCAGCCTAGTATTAAAGAAAAGTGGAAAGGTATTGGTATAAGAATTGAGGATAATATATTAATAACTTCAAAGGGACCTGATGTGCTAACTCTTGATGCAAAAAAAACAATAAGTGATATTCAATGTTGATACAAATTTTTTAATTCTTTAAGGCCAATTTTCTGCATGATCTATACATTGACTTATCGAAGATAATATGTAATCAGCTCCTGCATTCAGAAGAGAATTCTCATACTTTAATCGTTCCAATTTTTTGTTTGTTTTATGTAAATGGGGTGGTGCAATAGCAAGACTATAGAAAGTTTGTGATGGGACTTCTAATCGAGAGTTTTTTATTGTTAAAATATCTGAAACGGTGTCACCTAAATATCCGATTGGTGGCGATTGTGGTCCTAATGAAGTCCCTAAAATTTCCTTTGCAAGTTGCAAGAGGCCTTGTGGGTTTGGTTTGTCAGGAGCATCTTCCATGGTTATTAATGGCGGATTATCTATTTTGAGGCGACTTTCCAAGAGATATCTTGCTGAAGCTTTTTCCGCACCACTTACAAAACCCCATTTTATTTGTTTGAACTTAAGCTCTTTGAAAAAGGCTGCATCTACTAACAATTTTTCGTTTTTAATAAATCCATCCCAATTATGATTATTAACGCCTCTATCTATTCCAAAATATAAATCTGAAAAGATTTTTTCTATTTGATTTCTTGTTGGTATTTTCCCCGTGAAATTATTTTTTAATTGGAAACGTTTGATCAATTCCCTAGAGGCATCCCAGTCATTGTTCCAAATCCCCTCTTGTTTTAATTCGTCAATATCAGCAAGAGATGGTTGCCAGCTACAAAAATGATTTACAGTTTCCTGGATTGCCAGTCTATAACTAGCTTCAACGTCTCTGATGACTCCGTCAATGTCGAAAAGCAGAAGACCTTTTGGTTTCAAAAATTCAATTTTAATAAGGCTGTTTGATAGGTTAGTTGATTGTTCAAGTGTTTGATTGTAAAAACTATGACGGATCCTCAAGGCTCTGGAAATAACCAAGAGGTTTCTCGCAACCCAGGAGTTGTGAATGATTCGGAATTAGACAGCTCTAAGCCTGCAGAAACAAAGGAAGTAAGACCTGGGATGCTCGCAGCTAATGCAGTCCTTGCTACTGCCACGATTGATGCTGATGGCGTTCCTTCTGGTCATACCCCCAAGGCTGATGAGGGTAGGTTCCTTTTGAAAATCCTATGGTTGCCAGACAATGTCGCATTGGCTGTAGATCAAATCGTTGGTGGGGGCCCTAGCCCTTTGACTGCATATTTCTTTTGGCCCAGAGAAGATGCTTGGGAAACCTTGAAGAGCGAGTTAGAAAATAAAAGTTGGATAACTGACAACGAGAGAGTCGAAATATTGAATAAAGCAACAGAGGTTATTAATTACTGGCAAGAAGAGGGCAAGGGGAAATCCTTGGAGGAAGCAAAAATAAAATTCCCAGATGTTACTTTCTGTGGAACAGCTTGAACCTGGATTATTTTTTTAAAATTTTATCTTTGAATCTTTATTAAAGTCTATTGCTGATTTATAAGTCAGGTTAGAGTTTATTAGATCCTCCCAGACATTTTCGTTTAATGAAAAATTATTTATTTTATGACTAGATAAGAGTCTTATTTGATCGGCATTCCTAATGCTTGCTGCTAAAATTTTGCAAGAACTTTTAGAAGCATTTAATATGACTTGCATTTTAATTATTTCCTCTATTCCGTTCTTGCCTGCATCATCCATTCTTCCTAAATAAGGTGCAATATATTCTGCTCCTAATGCAGCCGCAATAATAACCTGCTTTGCTTCATAGCATGCTGTTAATGTAATTTTCACTTTCTCTTTAATAAGCTTCTTAGCGGCCTTACAACCCTCTTCTGTTATAGGGACTTTTATTAATATGCGAATATTTGATTCATTTAATTCATTTAATTCTAGTCCTGTCTCATATAAATCTTGACTTGTTTCTCCCCAGGCCTGCAGATGTAGCTCTTGGTAATCAAATTTTTTTAATTCATCTAGAAGTTTGCGTATATTTTTTGTTGAGCATTCTTGTGATGCTTTTTTTAAGAGTGTGGGGTTAGTGGTAACACCCCTAAAAACACCTATTGAGTGCATCCTCTCCCAGATTTTGGGGTTAGCACTATCAAGGAAAAGCTGCACTTTTTGTATTAATTATTTTGAGTAGCTTGCAATCTTGCTCTAGCGCGATTTAGTTGTTTTTGTGCCTTTATTTTTTCTGTTGAAGATGGTTGACCCTCAAATTTATTAAAGGAGGATTTTGCTTCTTCAAGCTCTTTTTCTGCTGAACCAGGATCTATTTTACTACCAAGTTCGGCACTATTTACTAATACTGTGACTTCATTGGATTCGACCTCGGCAAATCCACCCGTTAAAGCAATTGAGCTCCATTGCCCCTCACAAAAAACTCTCAATACTCCGGTATCTAAAGCTGTTACCATAGAAATATGGCCAGGGAGGATTCCCAATAGCCCAGTCGTGCTGGGAAGAATAATTTCTTCGGCATTGCCGTCAAAAACGTTTTGGTCTGGAGCCAGAATACGTAGATTTAGGGCCATTTTATTGTCTTAGAGTTGCTTTGTTTGAGGTTGGGTTTTTAGTATTAATTTATGGCTTTATTGGCTAGAAACTAATTTGAATTGGTTGAGATTTAGTTTTTGGAATCAGCAGAGATTTTTTCTGCTTTTGCTTTTACCTCCTCAATGTTGCCAACCAAGTAGAAAGCTTGCTCAGGTAGATGATCTAGTTCTCCTGCGAGAATCATATTAAACCCAGCAATTGTTTCTTCTAGTTTTACGTATTTACCAGACATACCAGTAAAGATTTCAGCTACAAAGAATGGTTGAGAGAGGAATTTTTCAATTTTTCTAGCTCTATCAACCGTCTTTCTGTCATCTTCTGATAATTCATCTAAACCAAGAATTGCAATGATGTCCTGCAACTCTTTATATCTTTGAAGTGTTGACTGTACTGCTCTTGCTGTTTTGTAGTGCTCTTCTCCAACTACTGAGGGCTGGAGCATAGTGCTGGTTGAGTCTAGAGGATCAACTGCTGGATATATACCTTTGGCTGCAAGAGCTCTGGCTAAAACAGTTGTTGCGTCAAGGTGTGCAAAAGTTGTTGCAGGTGCAGGGTCTGTCAAATCATCGGCTGGAACATAGACAGCCTGAATTGAAGTAATTGAACCTTCTAAGGTAGATGTTATGCGTTCTTGAAGTTCGCCAACATCTGTTCCAAGAGTTGGTTGGTAACCAACTGCTGATGGCATTCTTCCTAATAGAGCCGAAACTTCTGAACCCGCTTGTACAAATCTGAAAATATTGTCAACGAAAAGAAGAACATCTTGCTTATTAACATCTCTAAAGTGTTCAGCCATAGTTAGAGCAGATAATCCAACTCTCATTCGGGCTCCTGGGGGTTCATTCATTTGCCCAAAACAAAGTGCAACTTTTGATTTGGGTAGATCATCTGGATTTATAACCCCTGATTCTTTAAATTCTTCATATAAGTCATTTCCTTCTCTTGTTCTCTCACCTACTCCACCAAATACAGAAACTCCACCATGTTCTTTTGCAATATTATTGATTAATTCTTGAATTAAAACAGTCTTCCCTACTCCTGCTCCTCCAAAAAGTCCTACTTTCCCTCCTTGGCGATAGGGCGCTAGTAAGTCAATGACTTTAATTCCAGTTTCAAAAACTTTTGGTTTGGTCTCTAGATCGGTGAGTTTTGGAGCTGACCTGTGAATTGGGGAGGTAGTTGATGTAGTTACTGGACCTTGCTCATCAACTGGCTCTCCAAGAACATTGAAGATACGTCCAAGTGTTGCTTCACCTACTGGGACGGATATGGGTGCTCCTGTGTCAAGAGCCTCCATACCCCTTACTAGACCATCCGTGCCACTCATGGCGACTGCACGCACTCTGTGGTCCCCAAGAAGTTGTTGGACTTCAGCAGTTAATGCAACTTCCTGCCCAGCTGGGTTTTTACCTTTTACGCGTAATGCGTTGAGGATCTTTGGGAGTTTGCCTGCAGGAAATTCCACATCAATTACTGGCCCAATGACTTGGCGGACAACGCCTTTTATACCGGAGGAGGCAGTAGCAGCAGCAGCCATAAGATAAGGATGAATGGAGGGGCTTGGCGCAAATGCGCTTCACCTAGCGAGGTCAGAAAGACTACCACTTTGCAGGCATCTCTGCCTAAGGGTTCGGTCAACCGCACAGCTGACCAGTGGCCTTCTTGCCACTTCGCAGAATAAGTTGTGACACGTCGACTTAAGTTGAAATTTTGTCGACATGAGGCGCATTGCGCCCTGTTGTTGCTCTTGCATTCATCCATGGCAGCTGTTTCTTTAAGCGTCTCCACCGTTAAGCCTTTAGGAGATCGCGTTTTTGTAAAAGTCTCTGAATCAGAAGAGAAGACTGCGGGAGGAATACTTCTCCCCGACACCGCTAAAGAGAAGCCTCAAGTAGGCGAGGTGGCTCAAGTAGGACCTGGTAAGCGTAATGATGACGGTTCTCGTCAATCTCCTGAAATTGGAGTTGGGGACAAAGTTCTTTACAGCAAATATGCCGGGACTGACATAAAAATTGGCGGCGACGAATATGTTCTCTTGTCTGAGAAGGACATATTGGCTGTTGTCAATTAAGGATTAATTCCTGACTTCTCCAAATTTTCACAATTCCACACATCTATCCCTAAAGCAAAGCGCTTCAAATGGCAAAGCGAATTATTTACAACGAGCAAGCACGCCGAGCCCTCGAGCGTGGTATCGACATACTTGCTGAATCCGTTGCAGTCACATTGGGCCCAAAGGGCCGTAATGTTGTTCTCGAAAAGAAATTCGGAGCTCCTCAAATAATCAATGACGGTGTAACTATCGCCAAAGAGATTGAGCTCGAAGATCACATCGAAAATACAGGTGTTGCTTTGATTAGGCAGGCCGCTTCAAAAACTAATGATGCTGCTGGTGACGGAACAACCACTGCTACCGTTCTAGCTCATGCAATGGTTAAGGCAGGGTTGAGAAACGTTGCTGCAGGCGCTAACGCAATCACCCTGAAAAAAGGTATTGATAAAGCAGCGGATTTTCTTGTTAAAAAGATTGAAGAAACTTCTAAACCTATCAGCGACAGTAATGCTATTGCTCAGTGCGGGACTATTGCTGCTGGAAATGACGAAGAAGTTGGCCAAATGATTGCTAGTGCAATGGATAAGGTTGGTAAAGAAGGCGTTATCTCTCTTGAGGAAGGTAAGTCTATGACTACTGAACTCGAAGTTACAGAGGGAATGAGATTTGATAAGGGGTATATTTCACCTTATTTTGCTACTGATACAGAGCGTATGGAGGCTGTACTCGATGAGCCTTACATACTTTTGACTGATAAAAAGATTGCATTGGTTCAAGACTTAGTTCCAGTTCTGGAACAAATAGCTAGGACAGGCAAACCTTTATTGATCATTGCAGAGGACATTGAAAAAGAAGCACTAGCTACTCTTGTAGTTAACAGATTAAGGGGTGTCTTAAATGTTGCAGCAGTTAAAGCACCTGGTTTTGGAGATCGAAGGAAAGCCATGCTTGAAGATATGGCTGTACTTACAAATGGCCAATTAATTACAGAGGATGCTGGGCTAAAACTTGAAAATGCCAAGCTTGAAATGCTTGGTACCGCTAGAAGAGTAACAATTAACAAAGATACAAGTACTATCGTTGCTGAAGGAAATGAAGAGGCTGTAAAAGCTCGCTGTGAGCAGATAAAGAAACAAATGGATGAAACCGATTCAACTTATGACAAGGAAAAACTTCAAGAAAGGTTGGCTAAATTAGCTGGTGGAGTTGCAGTTGTTAAGGTTGGTGCAGCAACTGAGACAGAAATGAAAGATAAAAAGCTTCGCTTAGAAGATGCAATTAACGCAACAAAGGCTGCTGTAGAAGAAGGAATAGTTCCAGGAGGCGGAACAACACTTGCACATCTAGCACCTGAACTTCACAAATGGGCGGGTTCTTCCTTGCAAGGTGAAGAATTAATTGGGGCGAATATAGTTGAGGCTGCACTTACATCTCCTTTAATGCGAATTGCTGAAAATGCTGGAGCAAATGGGGCAGTTGTTGCAGAGAATGTAAAAAGTAAACCAATTAGCGATGGTTACAACGCCGCAACTGGAGAGTATGTAGATATGCTTTCTGCTGGAATAGTAGACCCCGCAAAAGTCACTAGATCAGGCTTGCAAAATGCAGCATCAATTGCAGGTATGGTCCTAACCACCGAATGTATTGTTGCTGATTTACCTGAGAAGAAAGATGCTGCTCCTGCTGGCCCAGGAGGAGGGATGGGAGGAGATTTTGACTATTGATTGAATATCAATAGTGAGAAACAACTGATTAATTGAGGGACAGGGTTTACGCCTTGTCCCTTTTTTGATTTAGAGACTAAGTCTTCAGGACTTGCGTTAGAATCAGATTAACTGGATTCCAAGTGTTTACTCTTGGGCATAGTTGTCAAAAAAAAAGAATGGAAATGCTGATTATTTTGCAGATAATTATTCACAATTGCCAAAAGTTAAACTTCTAATAGACGTTTACTTTAATTCTAGTGCTCATTAGTTTTTAAAATAATATTGCAACATGCATATATTATTTTTTTGAGATTGAGTTCCCCTGATTATCAAATTCAACTCCTATTTGATTTTGCATATTTTTTCATTCGGGAAAGACCTTCTTGAGGGTATTAATTTGTATAAATAAGAATAATATGAGATTTATTCTAGTATAAAATTTCAACAGCTCAATTATCGCAAAGGAAGTATTTTTTATCTATTTTGTTTAAGCTTATTTTATCCAGCCCGCACTTAATATTATTGCTAAACTCAGGAAAATTATCAAGCAACTCCAAGTGACTCTATTTAGGGTTGCTTCTGCACTGCTGGCACTAGTAAACATAGAGCTTCCGCTTGCAGCTAATCCCCCCATCCCATCGCCTTTGGGACTATGAAGAAGTACTAAAAGTATTAATATTAGTCCAGAAGCTATCCAGATCCAAGAAAGTAAATTAGTTATTGTCATAGTTATGCAATGTGATTTTTATATTTCAGTATTGTTTAAACGGTTTGTGTCATAAGTTTTGGTGTTTGTTTTGCCTCTATGGACTCTATCAATGTTTTTCCAGTCATCGCTGATGGCTTTTTTAATTCCAGTAAATGTAGAAGGGTAGGAGCAAGATCAGCTAATCCCCCGTCTTTTCTCAAACGAATTGAGTTCCCCATGCCGCTCACTTTCCTTTTTTCACCTTCTATTAGTATCACAGGTACAGGATTTGTAGTATGCGCGGTCCAAGGCTGACCATTTTCTCCTTTCATTAGTTCTGCATTGCCATGGTCAGCTGTAATTAAAACTGTTCCGCTCATTTTCCCAATAGAATTTACTAAACGCCCTACACAGCTATCAACTTTACTAACAGCTTTCATTGCAGCGTTCATATCTCCAGTATGCCCAACCATATCTGGGTTTGCATAATTAATAACTATTAGTGAGTAAATACCACTTTCTATGGCTTCAATACAACTTGCTGTGAGTTCTTCGGCTGACATCTCTGGTTGCAGATCATAAGTTGCTACGCGTGGAGATGGTATTAAATTTCTGATTTCTCCAGGTAATGGTTTCTCTATCCCGCCATTAAGAAAGTAAGTTACGTGAGGGTATTTTTCTGTTTCTGCGGTTCTATATTGTTTTAACCCATTTCTAGATACAATTTCTCCAAGTAAATCTTCTAGTGGTTCTGGGGGGAAAGCGACTGAGACAGGAAGATTAATCTCATATTGCGTAAATGTGACTACTTTAATCTTTGGTTGAAATTCTCTTTTGAATCCAGAAAAATCCTTTAAAGTTAAGGCTCTTATAAGTTGTCTTGCACGATCTGGTCTAAAGTTAAACATAATCAGACCGTCATTATCTTGAATTTGCGCGGAAAATCTTTGTGGTTCTAAAAATTCATCTGTAACTCCATCTGAGTAACTTTCTTGTAATGCTTCTAATGGAGAAATTTTGCTTTTTTTGAAATTTGGATTAGTTAATAAATCATAGGCTTTTGAGGTCCTTTCCCACCTGTTATCTCGATCCATAGCCCAATATCTTCCACACAAACTTGCTATCTCGCCCACACCATATTTGTTAACTGAGGATTGAATCTTTTCAATATATTCTGGGCAGCTGTTTGTAGGAGTATCTCTTCCATCAGTAAAAACATGTATGGCAACTTTTTTTAAGCCAGATTCCGCAGCCCATTTTATCAACCCACATAAATGATTGATATGACTATGAACGCCACCATCGGAGCAAAGTCCAATTAAGTGAAGGGTCTTTCCTGACTTCTTTAACTCTTCAGCTAAATTATTTAAAGAGGGTTTTCCCTTTAGGGCATTATTTTTTATGGTATTGCTTATACGAACTAATTCTTGTTCGATAATTCTGCCTGCTCCAATTGTTAAATGACCTACCTCGGAATTCCCCATTTGATTGTCTGGTAAGCCTACGTATCCTCCGCTTGCTTCAATTAATGTGTTGGGGTAAGCGTGCCACAAAGAATCCATGATTGGAGTGGAAGCGCTTCTAACAGCATTGTTTTCTGCCTCTTCCCTATATCCCCAGCCATCAAGTATTGCTAGAACTACAGGTGGAATGGGCCCTGAATTCCTGTTGATGCCGGATGTGATTTGCGGCATTTTGTCGTTTTGATTGACCATGTATGCCTATGCCTAGGTATAAAGCTACTTCCTAAAAGGCCTCACTATCACTTTGTGAATACTTCCGTCAGCTTTTGTGAATGCAACTAATTATTATTATTTTGCAAACAATAGTCTTAAGATCTTGTCGCTAGTGGCTTTCCAATGAAAGACAACCAAAATCTTGGAAGGGTGGAAATACTTTCCAAGGAAGAATTGGTAAGAACAATTAGGCGTTTAGCTACTCAAATTCTTGAGGATGTTTCTGACAGCAAAGTTCTTCTGCTTCTTGGCATCCCTACTCGTGGGGTATACCTTTCACGTGTGTTGTCAAATGAGCTTCAGCAAATGACAGGGCATTTTATTGATAATGGAAGTCTTGACCCTACTTTTTATAGAGATGATTTGGGGAAACTTGGTACAAGAATGCCTGGAGATACATTTATTCCAAATAGTCTTGAAGGTCGTCAAGTTGTATTAGTAGATGATGTTATTTTTACAGGAAGGACAGCTAAGGCAGCTTTGGAAGCCTTGGGTCATTGGGGGCGTGCTGAAAAAGTAAGTTTACTAGTGATGGTAGATAGAGGTCATAGAGAATTGCCTATACAACCTGATTTCTTTGGTAGAAAGGTTCCAACTAAAAGATCAGAGTCAATAGAACTTAGATTAGAAGAACCAGATGGAGAGGAGGGAGTGTATTTGAGGCAATAAAATCTTTTGTTTATTTTATTTACCTTACCTTTATTAGCTCTTTCTTCTCAAAAATAGTTCCATCTCTTAAATCTATTCCATTCATTTCTAGGCCGCACATATTATTAATATGAAAAAATAATTTCACACAATCTTCGCCTGGATTGCCAGGACTATTTAGCTTAATAGAATTTTCTATGTTTTCTATCTTTTTTACTTCTATCTTCTCAGATCCTTTAATTATAACTGGTATTCCCTCTTCATAAATAACTTCATGTATACCTCCAATATTTGGCTCACCAAAAACTAAATCAATCTCCGATTGATTATTACAGCTTGCTGTAAGTATTATCTCTAGTGGATTATTACTTGGCCATGGTTGACCAGATAGGAATAGAGGATGCCAAATATATTTATTACTTTTTTTTTCCCAGCATCTTAGTGATATACCTCTAATAAGTAAATCTTTTATTGCAACACCTGGAGTCAGTTTTAATGCTCCTTTTGCTACCGCTTCCACTGGCGGAGGTGTTAAAAGGGGGACAGGCTGAATCCTTTGCCTTAGCCATTTATTTATGATGGGTATTCTGGCCCCACCACCCACTAGCACAACAGCACGTAGATCATCTATCCTACACTTATTTATTTCAGCAGATTGCAAAGTTTGGTCTAGTAATTCAGCGATAGCAGTAAAGAAATCCTTCTCTAAAAGCAATTCTTCAAATTCTTTTCTGCATAACTTTAATGTTGTATCTTTATGAAATTCACTTATAATCTCTGTGCTTTTTATGTGAACATTACTAAGCCTGCATTTGAGATTTTCAGCTGTATTTAATAGAGATTCTTTCATTTGAGTATCTGGTTTCAAGTGATTTAATATCCATCTGTCGATATCTCTTCCCCCAATTCTCTTGCCCGCTTTACCAAGTACTTTTGCACATCTAAGTTTTTGTTTGGTTGTATTTTCTAAGTCTTTTCCGTCGAATCTCATTAATTCTGCAATTGGTTCTGCCTTCCCCTCACCACCTTCAATTTGAACAATTGAAAGATCAGTAGTACTTCCTCCCATATCCACCACAAGGAGTCTTGACCCTGCTGGAAGTCCCGCTCCCAAAGCAGCGGCGGTAGGCTCATCAACTAATGCTATTTCATCTACAGAAAGTTGATTGCAAATTTGGTAAAGCCATTCTCTATAATTACGGTAAGTCTCAACAGGAGCAGTAAGTACAAGCCGTTTTATTTTTAAATTTTTTGGTATCTTTTCCCATATTTTGTGAATTAAAAACTCACCAGCTTTTTCAGGTAGAAGTTTGCTGCTGAAGTGAGGTGGCACATCTGATCCAATCCATCTTTTGAAATCTAGACATACATCCTCGTTAGCATTAATTTGATTTAAAGCTTCTTGGCCAACTTTGCAGCCGTAGAAATTATTGTCTGGACTCCAAACAGCTGATGGAACCTCTCCTTGAG
>CETG01191580.1_pt1 | contig 17025 bp, 15 predicted proteins | sample 361471 | NCBI WGS metagenome assembly CETG01 (sample SAMEA2622696, study PRJEB7988) | marine metagenome | isolation source: saline water (ENVO:00002010), including | reverse complement strand
TGGACTTCTGACTGTACTTCTAGAGCGGTCTTATCGTTACGCAAACCTTTAAAAACCGGATGTCGCAACGCCCCAGCTTTGGTCCATTCAGAAAACTTCACTTCACAAATCAGTTCAGGATGTATCCAGTTTGGAGTTTTGCCTTTCAGGTTTATTTTTTTGGCAAAAGGGGACGATTCCATAGCAAGACTTTCCATTTTTCCTAGCAGTTCTTTTTGCTGATCGTTAGAAAAACCACTTCCGCAGTTGCCTACATAGGTAAGTTCTCCCTCTTTATACATCCCTAAAATTAGTGATCCAAAAACAGCTCCTTTAGAATCGGTATATCCGCAAATTATAGCTTCTTCACTTTCTACCGCTTTAATTTTTAGCCAGCTTTCGGTACGATATCCCGGTGCATAGGTAGAATCATTTTTTTTAGCGATCACTCCTTCCATGCCACTATCAATAGCTTTTTTATAAAAAGTCATCCCCATACCTTCTATATGATCGCAATAAAAAGTATGGTCTAAACCTTCCAAAACTTCTGGGATAAGACTTTTTCGGTCTTTAAGGGGCAGCTCTAGCATACTATGCCCATTTAAAAAAAGCATATCAAAAACATAGAATCTTAAGGTTCCGGGAGTTTTGCTATGGTAATTTTGTAGTGCCTGAAAATCCGGAAGACCATTTTTATCCACGATCACCACTTCGCCATCCAAAATCACCTGGTGATCAATCTGCTCTAAATCCTTTACCAGTTTTGGGAATTTGGAATTATAATTTATTCCGTTTCGGGAATAAATACGAACTTTACCATCATCTACATGTGCCATTAATCGATAACCGTCCCATTTTAACTCATAAATCCAATCGGGATGATTAAAAATTTCTTTTGCTGTTGAGGCTAACATTGGTTTTACAGTATCTTCAGGTTTTAGTTTTCGTACTTTGGGCGCTTTTCCCTTTTTATGTGCTACAGCAGTTTTTACAGCATAAGCTTCCGCATCATATATAAGATCTGTTGCAAATTCATCCTTCTTTTTAATTAGCAACCAATGGTTGTCTTTGCCCTGCTTGGTATTTACAAGTGCAAATTCGCCTTTAAGTTTTTTTCCTAAAAATTGAAGTTTCAAATCTCCGTTTTGATATTGCTGAAGCAGATTTTTATCGCTTAGTGCACTGGAAAATTGACCTTCGTCCCAAATATCCATCTGGCCAGCGCCATAATTACCTTTGGGAATTTCTCCTTCAAATTTTAAATATGTAATAGGGTGATCTTCCGTATGTACGGCAAGTCGTTTATCAGCAGGGTTCATTGATGGACCTTTAGGAACCGCCCAACTTTTAAGGGTGCCACCAATTTCAAGCCGCAAATCGTAATGTAAACGCCTGGCCTGGTGTCGCTGAATTACAAATCGATGTAAGTTTTCGCTATTTTCTTCAGCCGTAGGTTCAGGAGTATGACTAAAATTTCGTTTCTTTTGATACTCGTCTAAACTCACAATCAGCTGGCTTTATTCTTTTTCTTTTTATCTAAACTGGCTTTTAATTGCGCCATTAAATCTTTTGCCGGTGTTGGTTTGCTATCATAATCCTCTGTCTCTGGAGTTTCGCCGGCAGCCTTAGAATCGATTATCTTTTGTAATTGCTCGTTATAAACATCTTTAAATTTATCTAAACTAAAGCTTGTAGTATATTGATCGATAAGCGAAATCGCCATATCTACTTCTTTCTTTTGTACTTTGGTTTTTGGTAATTTTAGCTCTTTTGGATTTCTAATCTCATCCGCAAATCTAATAACATGCAGTACCAATGCCTCATTATAAACTCCTACCAGACTAAGATGTTCTTTTTGGCGCATCACAAAAGTAGCTACTCCCAGCTTTTTGGTTTTCTTTAAAGCATTACGAAGCAAATTATACGATTTACCGCCTTCCTTTTGCGGCTCTAAAAAGTAAGGTTTTTTAAATAAGACATCAGCAACTTCTTTTTCTTCGATAAATTCTTCGATATCGATGGTTTTGCTTTTCTTCATATTGGCCTTTTCAAAATCTTCTTTTTCCAAGACCACATACCCTTCATCTTTTTTAAATCCTTTTACGATATCCTTCCACTCTACTTCTTTGCCGGTATCTTCGTTTACACGCTTATATCGAATCCTGCCCTGATCACGACGGTCTAACATATCGAGATCGAGCTTTCGATCTTCAGAACCCGAATATAATTTTACAGGGATCGACACCAACCCAAAACTTATTGAACCATTCCAAATAGATCTCATATTTTCTCTGCTTTCTTTTAAAATTAAAGGAAATATGAGCGTGCCTACGTTGTAAAGACGTTAAAATAAATGCACTGGGGAAATTTCGAATCCTTATATGCTAAAAAACATATAAAAATAAAAAAGCAATAACTACCGTTATTGCTTCGCTGCCTCTTTAGGACTAAATTATTTTAAAATGTATTATAATTTAAGACGATTTTGATCCCCTTCGTAGTTCTCATATCGCTTAATACATTCTTTGATGATTTGTTTTGCTTCTGCAGCATCGCCCCAATCACCAACATCAACTTTTTTCTTTTCCAGATCTTTATATACTTTAAAGAAATGTTCGATCTCTTTAATCAAGTGACCATTTAATTCCTTAAGATCATTAAGTCTATTCCAGATAGGATCTGAAACGGGTACACAAATAATTTTCTCATCTGGTCCTTTTTCATCTGCCATATGGAATACACCAATAGGTTTTACTTCCATAACGATACCAGGAAAAGTAGGCTCACTTACAAGCACAAGAACATCTAATGGATCATCGTCTAAAGCTAAAGTTTCTGGAATAAAACCATAATCTGCAGGATACATCATTGAAGAAAAAATCATCCTGTCGTAACGTACTTTTTTTAACTGAAAATCGTATTCGTATTTATTTCTACTTCCCTTCGGAATTTCAATTAGTACATCAAAAGTTTCTGACATTTTATTTGTTTTTGTTGAACTTTAATAGATTATCAAATATAGTGAATTCTATTCTTAACACTGCTGATTTAGAAGTGAAAACCAAAATTTATAGTCACTCCAAATTTTCGTGCATCGGGATTCTCTAAATAATTTCCCCGAAAATGAGCATCGATTCTTAATATCTTAAAAATATTCCCTATTCCTAAGCTATACTCCCAGTAAGGTTCGTCATTAGGCGCTACCAATGGAATATCCGAAGCATTTAAGCGAACATTATCATCTGAGATTTCTCCCCAAACTCCTTTTATCCCAACAATTTCACGCAAATTTAAATCCCTTAAGAGTGGAAGCCGTGAGAATAAACGACCGTTAAAATTATGTTCAAAATGAGCGGCTACATAAGTATCGGTCACAAATTCATAATAATCCAATTGTGAGAAGGTGTTATAAAGCTGGAAATAAGTCTGGTTCCCCGGTACAACGCTTAATAAGGCCAATGGTACTTCCCCGTAAGTTTTACCAGCTTCAAAACTTACATTGGCCCTTCCGAAACCTCCGATCATTAAGGGTTGATTATAAAAAAGCTGAAGCTTTTTATAATCAAAATCACTTTGAAAAATATTCTTAACACCTAGTGTATAATTTAGAAAAATAGTGGCATGATCGTCTTCCACCTCTTCCCGCTCTACACCATAGCCGGCTGTTTTTCTACCGGGGGTATACATAAGAAGATTAGAAATTTCGGTTTGTTTTAGTTCAGAAGACACCTGGGTTCTGGTTTCATCAGTATAAAAATCAAGACTAAAACCTTCAGAGGCTGCTTCAATTTCACGATAAGAACCACTCACCCTAAAAGTTAAATTATTAACCGGTTCAATTTCCACTGCTAACACAGAAAGATTAATCGAACTTAGACTATTATTGCCACTTGTACTAATTAATGCTGAAGAGGCTAAACTTCGTCCTAAAACATCGGTGGTATTGGTTAGATTGGTTCCTAATTGCTCTACATCTCGTCTATTCCCGGCTGAAATTATTAAACGGTTCTCTGGATCCAGTAATATTTTACCCTGAATTCCATATTTAAACTTATTATCCTTAAAACCGTAGGCGCCATAACCTTCAATACGCCATTTATCATGTTGCGAAAAATAGGTGCGCCCACCGCCTCTTAATCGTATCCCTTCTACATCATTAAATCCGACGGAAGAAAATATAGGTCCGTAATCCCAGCCATCAAAATCCAGATAGCCGGTGGCAAGTGCAGTAGACACATTATATAAGCGCTTAAATTGTTTTACGGTTTTGAGCGTATCCAGCATATCGTATACGCCGCGTTCATCACCATTTAATTCTTCAAGCCTGTTTTCCTGCCAAAAATCATCTTGGCGATTATAAACTTCTTCCCTAAACCTGTTTACCTGTTTATTATAAAAAGATGATGGACGCTCTTTATCAAACTCATATTGGTCATAAAGCACCGTTCTTTTTCCGTAAACGCCACGTGAATCTTCCTTATCCCGTAAAGCGAAATCTGCCTGAAAAAAATCTCTTTTTAATAAGAAAACAGAATCGTTTAAAACATCGAATTCCTGCTCTATATAAACTCCTTTCACCCAGTTAAGGTTAGCTCCCTTAGACATTTCTAAATTAATATCTTTTATGGCCCAGGTGGTATCATTAACCCAAAAATCACCGCTAAACGTAAGTTCATTTTCCCTTCTGGGGTAATAAAAAATATTATAACAATATTTACCATCTACATAAGCGGTATCAGCTAACACATAATTGTAAACATTGATACCGGTTTTAGAAAGAGGACTAACAAAGTTTTTATCAAAAAATCGCAGATAATTATCATACACATCGATCTCATCATAAATATCGCGTACCGTTGAAATTAATACCTGGTTATCACTAAAACCAGAATTTTTATTTCCTTTTAATTCGGTAAGCTCCTGCCCGGTGGTATTATCCCCGTACACTCTACTAACAGATTCGTTTAAAAAAATAGGTAAATAAGTTTTACCGGTAATTCGGTTAGTATCCAAATCTTCAAAAATAAACTCCATACCGTTAAATATCCGGCTCTTAATTAGCGCGCTATCAATAGTATTAAGATCGAATTCCAGTTTCTCATACCTGCGGTAAGCGTATTGATCGAATTTCTTTACCCCATTATCCCGCCTGTTGGCCCAAATCTTCCTTAGGATATCTATAGCGGGATTATTCTTTTTCGAGGTCTTGCCCTTGTATATTTTCACTTCTGAAAGTGACTCAGATGAAGCGTAAAGCGTAACCTTTAAATTATTTACATCCTTATTCTTAAGACTTACATCCTTTGTTTGATAACCTAAAAATGAAAAAGTAACCGACGTATAATCTCTGGATGAAGACAGTGAAAAGTTACCATCCCCATCTGTTGTAGTTCCTTCCTTAGAATCGGTAAAAATCACATTGGCAAAAGGAATCCCTACACCACTCTCATCTACAACGATACCGCTAATCTGGGTTTGGGAAAAAACCTGAAAGCAGCTAAAAATAATTAGGGTAGATAAAAGAATATTTTTCATAAAGACATACAAAAAAACCCCTCAACCTTAAACGGGAAGAGGGGTCAAATATAGGTTATCTCTTTTACTTGTACATCACCTTTTTTACAGCTTTAACAACATCTTCACTATTAGGCAACCACTCTTTAAGAAGAACAGGAGAATAAGGTGCAGGTGTATCTGCCGTATTTATTTTTATAATTGGCGCATCAAGAAAATCAAATGCTTGCTCTTGTACCTGGTAAGTAATTTCTGTAGAAATATTTCCAAATGGCCAGGCTTCTTCAAGAATAACCAAACGATTGGTTTTCTTAACAGATTCTATAATCGTTGCGTGATCCATAGGACGGATGGTACGAAGATCGATCACTTCTGCAGAGATCCCTTCTTTTTCTAACTCGTCTGCCGCTTTATAGGCTTCTTTGATGATTTTACCAAAAGAAACGATAGTTACGTCTGTACCTTCACGCTTAATATCGGCTTTACCGATTTCGATTACATATTCCTCTTCTGGTACTTCACCCTTATCACCATACATTTGCTCACTTTCCATAAAGATCACTGGATCGTCATCTCTAATTGCAGCTTTTAATAGCCCTTTTGCATCGTAAGGATTCGAGGGTACGATTACTTTTAAACCTGGACAGTTTGCATACCAGCTTTCAAATGCCTGTGAGTGCGTGGCACCAAGCTGACCAGCAGAAGCTGTTGGTCCTCTAAATACGATAGGACAGTTAAATTGTCCACCACTCATTTGGCGAATTTTAGCTGCATTGTTTATAATTTGATCGATTCCAACAAGGGAAAAGTTAAAGGTCATGAACTCTATAATAGGACGGTTTCCATTCATAGCACTACCAATACCGATTCCTGAGAATCCAAGCTCAGAGATTGGAGTATCTATTACCCTTTCTGGTCCAAACTCGTCCAACATTCCTTTAGAAGCTTTATATGCACCGTTATATTCGGCTACTTCTTCACCCATCAAATAAATGGACTCATCTTTGCGCATTTCTTCGCTCATAGCCTGTTGAACGGCTTCCCTAAATTGAATTGTCTTCATTATAGTTCTTGATATTAATTTTTATAACTTATAGGACAACAAAAATAGTAATTCGATAAAGTTTTTACCACATAAACCATTAAAAATTTACGACGATGCACAACTTGCTGATTTCGTACCTTAACACAACGGTCATATCATTAAAAAATCAAGTATTTTTTTATTAAAACTGTGACAAAACCAGAATATTTTGAGGTTAAATTAAATCTCAAGTCATTTTTTATGATTTTTTTACTATGCATGCATAGTATTTTATAATTTATTTATGTAACTTCGTAGCTATATCGTTTAATAGAAAAAGAACTTTAAATATGAAAATATTAGTGTGTATTAGTCATGTACCTGATACAACCTCAAAAATTAACTTTACCGATGGCGATAGTAAATTTGACACCAACGGGGTTCAATTTGTTATAAATCCTAATGATGAGTTTGGTTTAACGCGTGCTATGTGGTTTAAAGAAAAGCAGGGCGCCAGTGTAGATATTATCAATGTAGGGGGAGCAGAAACCGAACCTACGTTACGTAAAGCACTCGCTATTGGCGCAGATACTGCAATACGTATTAATACGGCACCTACGGACGGTTTTCAGGTAGCTAAGGAATTAGCCAAAGTTGCCAGCGAAGAAAACTATGATCTTATTATATGCGGTAGAGAATCTATAGACTATAATGGAGGAATGGTTCCCGGAATATTGGCCGGTATGCTTAAAGCTAATTTTATAAATACCTGTATTGGACTAGAAATTGAAGGCGATAAAGCTACTGCCATCCGGGAAATCGATGGCGGTAAAGAAACCTTAACCGCCAGTTTACCTTTGGTAATAGGTGGACAAAAAGGATTAGTGGAAGAGAGCGATCTTAAGATTCCAAATATGAGAGGGATCATGCAGGCTCGTAAAAAACCACTAAATGTTGTAGAACCCAGCGGGGCTGAAGTTGCTACTAAAGCAGTAAAATTTGAAAAACCGGCACCAAAAGGTGAAGTAAAATTAGTAGACCCTGAAAACCTGGATCAATTAATTGATTTACTACATAACGAAGCTAAGGTGATCTAAACTTTAAGTCGGTTAATATCGATTTTCAATCAAGGTTTTTAATCTAAAAAATTTAAAAAAATGTCAGTTTTAGTATATACAGAGTCAGAAGACGGAAAATTTAAAAAAGGAGCTCTGGAAGCAGCATCCTACGCCAAGGCTATTGCAGATGCGATGGGCACCAGTCTTACCGCTATTACTTTTAATGCAGAAGATACCAGCGAACTTGGTACATATGGTGTGGATAAGATACTTAGCGTTAGTAACGATAAATTAAAAGATTTTAATGCAGAAGCGTATGCTGATGCCATTAAACAGGCAGCTAAAAAAGAATCTTCGAAAGTGGTAGTTTTAGACCAATCCGCTAATGGAAAATATATCGCACCTCTTGTTGCCGTTCATCTAGAAGCCGGTTATGCTTCTAATGTTGTAGCCTCACCAGAAAGCACTTCTCCATTTCAGGTAAAAAGAACAGCTTTTACTAATAAGGCTTTTAATTTCACTGAAATCACTACCGAAGTGAAAGTTGTAGGACTTTCAAAAAATGCATTCGGATTAAAAGAAAGTGAAGGGCCTGCAAGTGTTGAAGCTTTTGAACCACAGCTTTCAGCAGAAGATTTTACCGTAAACGTAACGGCAGTAGATAAGGCTAAAAACAAAGTCACTATTGCTGATGCAGAGATTGTAGTTTCTGGTGGACGCGGACTCAAAGGCCCGGAAAACTGGGGCATGATCGAAGAAATGGCCGATATCCTTGGTGCGGCTACTGCTTGCTCTAAACCAGTAAGCGATATGGGCTGGAGACCCCATAGCGAACACGTGGGCCAAACAGGAAAACCGGTCGCTTCCAATCTTTATATCGCCGTAGGAATTTCAGGAGCTATACAGCACTTAGCAGGAATTAATGCCGCAAAGACCAAAGTAGTGATTAACAACGATCCAGAAGCACCTTTCTTTAAAGCTGCCGATTATGGGGTTGTTGGTGACGCTTTTGAAATTGTTCCAAAGCTAAATGAAAAATTGAAGGAATTTAAGGCTAAAAATGCATAAATTTTATAACTTGCACCCCTTAAAAGGGCTGTCTAAATTTAGTAAAATGCTCTATTTAGACAGCCTTTTTTAATTTATGGAATATGAGTTTAGTGCGTCTGAATATCAAAGGAATATCTTATAGTCAAACCCAAAATGGAGCATACGCTCTAATATTAAGTGAAGTTGGTGGGGATAGAAAATTACCCATCGTAATTGGTGCATTCGAGGCTCAGTCGATAGCAATTGCACTCGAAAAAGAAATCAGGCCTCCAAGACCCCTTACTCACGATCTATTTAAAAACTTTTCTGACCGATTCGATATTACTGTGAAACAGGTAATTATCCATAAACTTGTAGATGGTGTTTTTTACTCAAGTCTTATCTGCGAAAGGGATAAAATAGAAGAGATAATAGACGCTCGTACCAGTGATGCCATTGCTTTGGCTTTAAGGTTTGAAGCCCCTATTTTCACTTATAAAAATATTCTGGAAAAAGCCGGAATTTACCTCCAGGGCGAAGAACAACAGAAAAACGAAAAAGAAGAAAATCAGGAAGAAATAATTTCTGAAGAACTTCTCCCGGACGATATAGAGATCTCAAAAGAAGATAATAATTACAAAAAGTTATCTTTAAGCGAATTAGAACGCTTACTCTCACAGGCTGTTCAAAACGAAGATTATGAAAAAGCAGCAAGGTTAAGAGACGAAATCTCTAAAAGACATTAATACTCCCCTATTTAAATTAAATATGAAGAGATTATTATACCTTCTTTTCTTTATGGTATTGAGTGTAACTACATTGCAGGCTCAGAACATAACAAAAAGCTGGAAAATCGAAAAAAATGTCGATAGCCTGGCTGTCGAAATCTTTAAACCAGGAAGCGTACTCACCATACAAAAAGGCAGGTTTAGTTTCTCTAAAGAAAAGGATACAGTAGCTCGTGGTGACTATATGTATCAAAATGATATTCTCGTTTTCTTTTATGGTAAACCTAAAAAGGACATGGAAAACTACCGGGTCACCAAATTATCAGACTCTTCCATGATTCTTAAAAGCGGGAGAAATGCAATTAACCTCAAAGCCTATCAACCTAAAATAGCTGAAGTAATCCCAGCTGAAACTGCTAAAAAAATCATTCCAAATCAGGGAATTACTACCACAGGAATTCTACGTGGAATTTTGGGGATGTTTTCGCTTATTGTTATTGCATTTGCATTTAGCAGTAACCGCAAAGCCATTAACTGGAAAACCGTTGGGATAGGTCTTGGAATGCAATTATTACTGGCTTACGGTGTTCTAAAAATCGATTGGGTGAAATCAACTTTCGAATTTGTGGGAAAAATCTTTGTGAAGATATTAGAATTTACCGCGGCAGGAAGTGAATTCCTTTTGGGCGGACTTATGGACACCTCCAGTTTTGGATACATCTTTTTATTTCAGGTATTGCCTACCATTATTTTCTTTTCAGCGTTAACCTCTATTCTTTTTTACTACGGAATTATACAGGTGGTTGTTAGAGGGTTTGCGCTGGTACTTACGAAGTTATTAGGGATCTCTGGGGCAGAAAGCTTAAACGTTGCCGGAAACATTTTCTTAGGTCAAACAGAAGCTCCTTTAATGATTAAAGCTTATTTAGAGCGTATGACACGTTCTGAAATTTTACTGGTAATGATTGGCGGTATGGCTACTGTGGCTGGTGGCGTTTTAGCTGCATATATAGGATTTTTAGGGGGAGACGACCCCATGGCTAGATTAGAGTTTGCCAAGCATCTACTGGCTGCTTCGGTAATGGCTGCTCCGGGAGCAATTGTGATTTCTAAAATATTATACCCACAACAGGAAAAAATTAATACCGATGTAGAAGTTTCTTCTGAAAAAATAGGGTCTAACGTACTGGATGCTATTGCTATTGGAACCACTGAAGGTTTAAAACTTGCTGCCAATGTAGGTGCAATGTTGTTGGTTTTTGTGGCTTTAATCGCAATGATTAATTATGGCTTTGCCAAAGTAGGGCAAATCACTCATCTTAATGATGTACTGGCGGCAAATACGCCTTATCAAACATTTTCAATCGAAGCAGTTCTGGGAACAGTTTTCGCTCCCCTGATGTGGCTTATAGGTGTTGCCAAGGAGGATATGATGTTAATGGGACAACTACTAGGCATTAAACTTGCTGCAAGTGAATTTGTGGGATATATACAATTAGCAGAACTTAAAAATGCCGCTTCAGGATTAAGCTTCACGTACCAGAAGTCGATTATTATGGCAACCTATATGTTATGCGGTTTTGCAAATTTTGCTTCTATCGGTATTCAGCTTGGTGGAATTGGTTCTTTAGCCCCGGGACAACGTAAAAACTTATCTGAATTCGGGATTAAAGCCGTAATCGGTGGAACACTGGCCTCTTTGCTATCAGCTACCATCGCAGGAATGATTATTGGGTAGAACTTTTTAGTATGATTAAGGGAAAGATAAAAAGTCTTGGTGAAATTGTTATTAGAGTAAATAACATGAAAATATCATGACTGAATTTTATAATCAAACTATTGGTTTAGAAGTTATTCGAAACTCAGAAAAATTCACCTTTTTCAAAATTGCAGAAGGTAATGCCGGACATCATCAGACACTTGCATTATTCCACAAAGAAAATTTAACAGCTTTCGAGGAAAAATTAAATGACATAAATTCTAAAAACTCTTCATTACATCACTTTGCTCTTGAAATTGCAAAAGAAGATTATGATATTTTTTTATTGAAATGTGAAGAGCTTAATCTCGAATCTACGACTGAAGTTTTTCCATGGATTAAATGGAAGTCTGTTTTTATCAAAGACCCGGAAAACAATATTATCGAATTTGTTTGTTATGATGAAAACATTCAGGAATAATTAATTCGATCTAACTCTAATACTTTTTATATTTCTTCTTTAAGACTTATTTCTCCTTTTGATGTTTCTCCTTGCTCACCTAAAACAATAAGGACATAATCATTTACTGGTAGTGCGATCTCTAGATCATCAGAATTTTTCGTCTTTAAATTAAGAACCGGCACTGCATTCTTTTTATAAATATCAAATTCTTCTTTATTATAAATTTTAGCAAGTAAAGTAGTCTCTAAATTGAAGTTTCTTAAATTCAGTTTATAGTTTTTAAATTCTTTTTCTGGATAAGTATTTTTTAAATTGGTGGGTATATTATTTATTGCATAATAGTCATTTATCTTTTCTTGTCCTGGAGGCAGTTCATCAAATGGTATTAAAGTGAGACCATTGGTCGTTTTATCAATAATTTCAACCTGATTTATCGTCAAAGGATTTATACCAGTGATTTCTTTGAGGTAAACAGCCATTCGCCTCCCATTTTTGGTTGGCTTTTCCAAAATATGATCAATCCCAGCGTGTACCAGGATTTTAGCCTTTGGATCATTTTCTATTATCGCTGCAAGTTTTTTGGCTTGCCCTAATTCTCTATCTACCGCCATATCGCTACTTTCATAAGCGATAATTTTATACCCCAATTCTTTTGCGATCCTTATAAGGTGTGCAAAATAGGGCTCTTGTATATAATATCCAGCACTTAATGTAGGATAAGGTCGTTCTTCAGTAATCTTTGAAGCCTGAAAAGAACTACTCAATGCTTCAAGTGCCAGATAATTAAACCCGTTCTTTTTTAATTTCTTCAGTAATTGAATTGTAAATATTCGATGTTTTGGATACCAGTGATTTTCATTCACCATAACCACATTGGTAGATTTCGACTCTTGTGAAATTTTACTAAAGGCAGCGGTATCATGATAAATCTTTGAGGTATCAATACTTGCTATATTTATTTTTTGCTTACGTATTCTTTTTTGTTCAAATACATTTATCAGGCTATCATACATAATATTATTTTGTACAAATGAATTGATAGTAGTCAAAAACTGGTATTGCATCCAATCTTGCCCAAGGCTATCTTCAACTGGTGCATTTATTAGTTTTTTACTCGCTCTTAGATAATTAATATCGTCCCTTACGTTTTCGAAAACACTGGAATAGGTTAAAGCATTACTACTATCTATCTTAAATCGAATACTTTTTAAAATTTCTTCTCCATCATTAATCACACTTTTCATAGTTATGCTGTCCTGCCTTATTAATAAGAGATAGGCCCTTTTTTGATTATTAGCAGTTTGAAATAATACCGACTTCGCCAAAGTGTCTTTTATGGGAAATTCTAAAGTATCAATATCTTTTCCATACTCATTAAGAAATAAATATGCCGTATATCTCGGTGCTATCGTTGTTTCCGAAAAAGCAAGAATATCTTTCATCCTCAGGAAAGGATATTTCTTCAATAAAGATCGAAGTGAAGTTTTATCAATTTGTTCTAAAGAACCGAAATGCGTATCCCCAAAATATTGAACAGTAATTTTTGCTTTAGTATTTATAAGCCTGCTCTTATTTACGTAATTATATTTAGCCAAATGATGATAAGGACTACAACTTAAAAGTAGAAAGAAAATAAAGACTAAGAAGTAATATCTGTAATGAAGCATGATTGATAAATTTATTTTCGTAATATACAACTAAATAATTAGTTTAAAGGTTTTACTATAACAAATGCGTGGGCAAAGTAGTATTACTGTAATCCAAATTCATTATTTTAGCGCCTTATTAGTTAGTTCATTTTTTGAAAAAAGGGTAGCAGAATTATGAAGCAATATCACGACTTATTACAGCATATTTTAGATCACGGAGCAGAAAAAGGAGATCGTACCGGCACGGGTACTAAAAGTGTTTTTGGCTACCAGATGCGATTTGATTTAAGTGAAGGATTCCCGATGGTCACCACTAAAAAAGTACATTTAAAATCGATCATTTACGAGCTACTTTGGTTTTTAAAAGGAGACACTAATATTAAATATCTGCAGGAAAATGGCGTTAGAATTTGGAATGAATGGGCTGATGAACATGGCGATTTAGGACCGGTGTATGGCCACCAGTGGAGAAACTGGAATAGTGAAGAAATCGATCAAATTTCAGAAATTATAGAAACCTTAAAGACCAATCCTAATAGTCGAAGAATGTTGGTTTCAGCCTGGAATCCTTCAGTAATGCCGGATACTGCAGTTTCTTTTTCAGAAAATGTAGCCAATGGTAAAGCAGCACTTCCACCCTGCCACGCTTTTTTTCAATTTTATGTAGCTGATGGAAAATTAAGTTGTCAACTTTATCAGCGCAGCGCCGATGTATTTTTAGGCGTTCCGTTTAATATTGCTTCTTATGCGTTATTTACGATGATGATGGCTCAGGTTTGTGGATACGAACCGGGAGATTTTATTCACACTTTTGGTGATGTACATATTTACAGCAATCATATGGAGCAGGTAAAACTTCAGTTAAGCAGAACACCAAGAGCCTTACCTATTATGAAGATGAATCCTGAAATCACTAATATTTTTGATTTTTCGTTTGAAGATTTTAAATTAGAGGGATATGATCCGCATCCGGCTATTAAAGGCAAGGTTGCGGTATAATCAAATTTTTAATTTAAAATTGTTAGTATTATGAAAAGCGTATTGCTTATAGCAAGTTTTGTAATTGGAAGTATCACCACCGTGGCAGCACAGCAAACCTCACCAGTTTGGCCCGGATGTGAGGATAGCAAAAATGTAAAAACCTGTTTTAACAAGAAACTTAGTAAACACGTTAGAGAAAATTACAAATACCCAAAAAATGACGCCGGTGAATATGTTCGCGGTGAAGTGACCATCAAATTTGAAGTCGATGAAGAAGGCAAAGTAAATGTTTTAAATATTGAAGGTGACGAACCTTTAGTAAATGAAGCTGCTAAAAAAATGATCGAAAAAATGCCAAAAATGGAACCTGGAACATTTCAGGGAGAACCTGATGCACGAGAATTTACCGTTCCATTTAAATTCTAATAAAAATTACCAAACTATATTATCTTCAGTTTTTATGAAAAATCTACTACTTAGTATTTGCCTGTTGGTTAGTTTTATAAGCTGTGGGCAGGAGGATGTAAAAACTGAAGGTAATACTGTTACCGTTAAAGAAATAGCTCCGGTGTGGCCTGGGTGTGAGTCTGCCACCGACCATGAAGATTGCTTCAGTAAGAAATTCCTGGAACTGGTAAAAACTACTTATAAATACCCTCGTAAAGAAAACGGTGATTTTATTCGTGGCAAAGCCACTATCAAAATGCATATCGATGAAAAAGGAGTGGCACAAATCGATAAAATCGAAACCAAAGAACCCGAAATAAAAGTAGCATTAGAAAAAATGCTTAAGGAATTACCTAAAATGACCCCCGGTAAAAGAGCGGGAAAATCTATCTCAATAAAATATACGATACCGGTTAAGCTTTAAAGTTTGCAGTACAATTAACCTACAGATTAATTATTTAACCCTGATTCATTTTTTTCAACAAATACGAAATAAAAAATCTAAGCTCTAATTTCTTAGTTCTCAATTCTAAAAGGGAAGCGGTCTAAATTCTAATATCTAATAGCTCAAAATAACGTTTTTCAACTCGCTACTAGCACTATTCCTTTTTTAACTTGGGATTAACGCTGGTGAAAACTTATCACTTCTAAAAAATTGTAAATTTGAGAGATACGCACAAATCGCAGACCTCTTTTTATGCTTTTACAATCTGAATTATTAGATTTCTTCAATGAAACCAGAGCAAAATCTGAACTTATCTGTTCTTTTTTGGAAACTGAAGATTACGTGGTTCAACCTATCGTTGATGTTTCTCCGCCTAAGTGGCACTTGGGACACACTACCTGGTTCTTCGAAGAATTTGTCCTAAAACCTTATAAAAGCGGATATCAGCTTTTTGATAATCACTCTGCTTATGTTTTTAATAGTTACTATGAAAGTGTAGGTGAAAAAGTAATTCGTACCGATCGAGGAAATCTTTCGCGCCCAACCGTTGCCTGGGTGTATAAATACCGAAATTATGTTTCTAAAGCATTACAGGATTTTATTGAATCTGAAGATTTAAATAATAAAATTCTTGAGGTGATCGAGATTGGTTGCCATCATGAAAAGCAACATCAGGAACTTCTCTATACCGATATTAAATATATTTTAGGCAATAATCCGCTTTTCCCTAAATATAATGACCAGTTTGAAGAAAACCCAATTCAGGATTTTCCCCAGCAATGGATTACTATAGATAAAGGAAATTATGAGATTGGGCATAACAGTACCGATTTTTGCTACGACAATGAGCTTGGCAGACATAAAGTTTACTTAGCCGATTATCAAATTTCAAATAAACTGGTTACTAATAAAGAATATATCGAATTTATCGAAGACGGAGGATACAATGATGTTTTACTATGGCATGCTGAAGCTTGGGATTGGATAAATTCCAATCAGATTTCAGCCCCATCTTATTGGCATAAAATCGATGACGCATGGCAACAGTTTACCCTACAGGGATTACAAAAATTAATTCCCGATGCACCGCTAAGTCACATTAGTTATTACGAAGCTTTTGCTTTTGCTCAATGGAAAGGTTTACGCTTACCTACCGAACAGGAATGGGAAGTTGCAAATAGCAAATTTAACTGGGGATTACGTTGGGAATGGACAGAAAGTGCTTATACTCCCTACCCCGGCTATAAAAAAGCCCCAGGAGCTTTAGGGGAATACAATGGTAAATTTATGGTGAATCAAAAAGTCCTTCGAGGAGGCTCTGTTGCCACTTCAAAAAAGCATACAAGACCCACCTATCGCAATTTTTTCCATGCGCCATTACGCTGGCAATTCACAGGAATTCGCCTTGCTAAATAACCATCAACCTAGATTATGAAATCCACACCTACTACCACAAAATACGATACTGCTTTTGAAGAAGATGTTGCCAAAGGTCTAACTAGCTTCCCAAAGTATCTGCTTTCCAAATATATTTATGATGAAAAGGGTGATAAGCTGTTCCAGCAAATCATGAATATGCCAGAGTACTATTTAACCAATTGTGAACTGGGCATTATAGAACAGCATACTGCTTCCATTGCCGATTCTTTTAATGGTAAAAACGGATTCGATTTAATTGAACTCGGCGCAGGAGACGGCAAGAAAACCAAGGTTCTACTGAAACATCTGGTAGCTAAACATTATGATTTTAATTACTTACCGGTAGATATTAGCCAACATGTGTTAGACGAACTGGAAGAAGCCCTAAAAACTGAAATCCCTGGGGTTAAGATCAGAACCCAGCAAGGTACTTACTTTAAAACTTTGGAAAAATTGGCCGACTATAATTCGCGTAAAAAAGTGATTATGGTGTTGGGATCTAATATTGGGAACCTTTTACACGAAAAAGCCATCGATTTTTTAAAAAATATCTGCGAAGCCATGAGCGAAGAAGATATGTTATTTATGGG
>CETG01183354.1_pt1 | contig 17028 bp, 16 predicted proteins | sample 361471 | NCBI WGS metagenome assembly CETG01 (sample SAMEA2622696, study PRJEB7988) | marine metagenome | isolation source: saline water (ENVO:00002010), including | reverse complement strand
ACCCAAAATCCCTGTCTAAAGTCTCAGGCTCCTCGTCCTGATCTGCGTTTACACCAAGCACATCGTTCGCATCACGGGTGCGGAAAAGAATTGTTTGGCCAGGGTTTGCAGTATGAGTCATCGGAATTAATGGGTGCAGACGATTCACACACCCTGAATCTTCGATACAATTCGAACCATCGCCGCCAACAACCAACAATTCTTGGGCTCCAAGGAGAGCCTCACTAAGTAATGTGCATAATAAAATCGTCAGCCATCTAAAAAGCATAATATGTTCACCGGTCGCCTAATTTCAGAGCTACAGAGGCCGTTGAATGGTTTGGCGTTGGAACCCGAGACCTTCAACACCTATGCGGACAACATCGCCAGGTGTCAGGTACACGGGAGGTTCCATACCATCCCCCACGCCAGCAGGGGTTCCAGTGAAGATTATGTCTCCTGGATTCAATGTCATGAACTGGCTTAGATGGCTTACTATTTCTTTCACGCCAAAAACCATGTCAGTTGTGTTCCCCTGTTGACGCTTTTCACCATTGACCTCTGACCAAACTGAGAGATTTTGAACATCTTTTATCATGTCTCGTGTTACGAGATATGGCCCCACAGGCGCGAAAGTATCCCCGCTTTTCCCTTTGGTAAACTGCCCTCCCCTTTCTCTCTGAAAGGCCCGCTCAGAAACATCATGCCCTACTGTAAACCCGGCGATGTGATCAAAAACCTCATCCTCGCCTATGTATTTAGCTTTACGACCGATTACCACCACCAGTTCTGACTCATAATCAAGCTTATGCCCATTGCGCGGCTGGATGACGTTATCAAATGGGCCAGTTAATGCCGAAGTAGCTTTCATGAATACCAACGGCTCGGAGGGCAAATCCACGGCCATTTCCGCAGCGTGATTTACATAGTTAAATCCAATCGCCACTATCTTGCCAATTCCTGTAAGCGGGATTCCAAGTCTAGGATCCCCTTGAACAACTGGAATCTGATCGAGCGGAATTTCGGCGATCTCCTCAAGAGCTTCATCAGAGAGCTGGCTGGGAGTAATGTCTTCAATAAATGCTGATAGGTCATGTATTTGGTTTTGATCATCTAAAAGGCCGGGCTTCTCCTCTCCAATCGGACCAAAGCGCACGAGTCGAAGCTCAGTAGCACTTGCGAGTCCTGCTAGAGTAAAAAACACACTGATAACAGCCGTCCCGACTAGTTTATTTAGACACATTATTTACCTCACTATATTAGGGTTATTCTTATTGTGAATTATGTCCACGGAAAAACTGACAACACAAATTTAGTTGAACAAAAGGTGAAAAAGGGGAGGCTCCATTCATTGTACCGCCATCTCTAATAACGTTAATTTCCTCTCAGCAGCATCTAGTCGAGCGATTAATCCTAGTGGCACAACCGTCTGGTCCTGTGTGTGACCAATCATAAGGCCTTTCAAGACTGGAATACCAAGATTCTCGCACCTAGCTCGGATTACCTCCTCCACACTAAACGTGTTACTTCCATAGCTCGCATTCGTAAACTTACCAAACGCTATACCTGCTACTTGCTCTAATTTGCCTGTTAACCATAGATGTGTAAGCATCCTATCAATGCTGTAAGGCGGCTCGTAAACATCCTCTAAAAATAGTATTGCTCCGTCAAAATCCGGTTCATACTCAGTCCCTAAAAGAGTCACTAATAATGATAAGTTACCACCAACCAATCTACCCTCAGCGATTCCACTCGATATCCTTGTTATCCTGTTCTCACGTTCCACGCGCCCTGGTCCCGACTCAAAATTTGGCGGCTCGCCAAGATCAACCATTTTTTGTGGATTCTGTAGTACTTTTTCAAATTGCTCGAATGTATAGTCCGTGAAATTCTCAAACGCCATCGGACCATGGTAGGTGACTAAACCCGTTTTTACCTGTATCGCATTTAACAGCGCTGTAATGTCACTGTAACCCATAAAGACTTTAGGATTTGCCGCTATAATTTCATAGTCCAAGAAAGGAAGAATTCTTGGCGCACCGTAACCACCTCGAGTGCAGAAAATCGCATCTATTTCTGGGTCTGCAAAAAAAGCATTTAAATCCCGAGCTCGCTGCTGGTCCGTTCCGGCAAGATATTGATTGCGAGCAAATAAATTCGGCGAGGCCTTAGCTTCAAACCCCAGGGATTTCACAAAGTCAATCGAAGCCAAAATATCTTCATCTTCTGCTGCATTACTTGCGGGAGAGACTAGTCCCACTGTCATGCCAGATTCAAGCTTATTTGGTTTTATCACCTCACGTATTTGAGCAAAAGAAAAACCAGAGGCTGTCGAAACAGCTGTCCCAGTTGCTGCATAGTTTAAAAACTGTCGTCTAGTTACCGGCATGCTCCGATTCCCTGCGAGATCTTCTATGCGACACAGCATAACATGAGAATAATAAAAAGACTCCGTGATTCAAAACGTCATAGTCGACTATCTAAAGGTTTTTTTGTTAAATTGTGTCATGTCAGTTATCAGCACAAAAATTGGGCGTGAGCTTTATAAGCAAGGAGCCTTAGGGACGGCATTTCTGGTGCTCATTTCGACTACTTTGGGATTTCTAGACAGCGCTAAACTTGCTACCAGTTTCCTTATCATCAGTGGGATAAGCTGGTTTTATGTCCTAACAAATTGTCATGGTAAATTGCACCTCAATTTCGACCCAAAGAGTGAACGGCGCTTTCAAAAACTAGGTATAGGTAATAGCCTGACGTTAACTAGAGGACTTCTTATTGGGGCGACCGCTGGATTCATCGGGACAGATCCCTCAACTCTCAGCAAATTTGCTGTGTTTTTACCAGCTATCTTCTATACAGTCGCGGCGATAGGGGATGCGTTAGATGGTTATATTGCTAGAGTAACAATGCAGACTACTCAATTGGGAAGCGAGTTAGATAACGAACTTGATGCTTTTGGATTATTCATAGCACCAGTCTTAGCTGTACTCTGGGACAAACTTCATTTCACTTACCTTATTGTATCAGCAGCTTTTTACGTCTTTAGACTAGGTATTTATCTCAGAAAACACCAGGGAAAACCGGTTTACAAACTTATTCCAAACCGATTTCGTCGGAGACTAGCAGGCTATCAGATGGGCTTGGTTGCGACTTCTCTTTGGGCTCCCATACCAGCCGAACTAACAAAACCAGTAGGAGTCTTGTTAATGGTTCCTCTCCTAATAAGATTTTTGCTAGATTGGCTACAAATCAGCGGGCGGATCAAAAAAAAGTGATCGCAAGATTCCAGAAGAAAAAATATTTAAACAACTTAATTTGGTTCAGTGCTGTTGTCCTTTTAATTTTAACCGTTCGTGAGTTACCTATTAGGGACATGCTTCAGCGCATTTATACGATTTCATTTTCTACATGGGCCACATTATTTTGTGTCAATTTAGTTATACTTTTTCTAGCTGTCAAACGCTGGCAAATTCTTTCTAAAACTTTTGATATTGAGATATCTTTTGCGCGCCTATTCATTATCCGCCAAGCAGGTAGCACTTTTAGTTTTGTGACACCCGGTCCTCAATTTGGGGGCGAGCCTCTCCAAGCCTATTGGCTTTATCATGATCAAGGGATATCACTGGATAACACTATTGCTCTTATTGGAGCAGATCGCTTTATAGAAATTTTTGTCAATTTTTCATTTTTATTCCTGGGCATCTTACTAGTGATACAAGGAAATATAGAGGCTGACTTATCTAAAGCTGTTCTTTTTGTTTCTCTCTCACTAGTCTGCCTCATAGCCTTCCTGTCGTTATTGTTATACAAGCATCGTTCTATCGTTAGTGCTTTATTTTCGTTGTATGGCCAGGTATTTCAGAAAGCATCCGATAAAGATCGGGAAGAACGGATAATCACCAGTATAACTACAATTTTTTCAAGGGTTGAGAAAGATAAATTGAGAGTGTCTTTTGCGATCTTTATTGGCGCATTCGGATGGCTTGCTCTTGTTTTCGAATTATATCTAATGATGATTGCATTAAATCTCACTCCTAATCTTTATGAAATATTGTTTGTCATGCTTGGAATTCGAATAGCACTACTGATGCCAATCCCTGGTGGAGTTGGGACTATTGAAGCATCGCTGATATGGTCTTTCGGTATCCTTGGCATCAGTTTGGTAGGGGCTGGTGGGGTAATCGCCTTAAAGAGAATAAGAGATTTAATAATTCTTGCAATTGGTGCTGGATGCTTATTCCATCTGTCGAGTCCTAACTCAAGACAGGAGAATTTTTCAGAACGAAGTCAATAATCAGGAGTAATCTTTGCTTTTTGAACTACATCTCGCTCTTATAGGCGGCCCAACAACTTTCATTTTCCCATAACTTTACGGATAGTGTCCCGGTAGACCCCATTTTAATTTTTTTTGCCAGCTTTTGATTAAGTATACGTGAAAAGTGTTCGATACTCGGATTGAGACCCTCGAATTCCGGCTTGTCGTTTAGCATGGTGTCACGAAAGTAATCAACAATACCATCCAAACCTGACTCGATATCGACAATATCAACGAGATAGCCATGCTCATCCAGAGTATCGCTTTCAATACTAACCTCGACCACATAATGGTGGGCGTGTGGTTCATTCTCAGCACCCCAGTCCCCACCAATTAGAAAATGGTTCGCGATAAATTCTCGAGTTACAGCTACCTTATACATAAATTCCTCTATCCATCTTCGTATTTAAATATAACTTGTAATATTCCTTTCTCTCCCTCATTAATGCGCCTATAGAACTCAGGTGCATCTTCAATATCTATAGAGTGAGAGATAAATTTACTGGGTTTCATCTTCTTCAGCATATCCCATACTAAACTAATTCTCCGGTTCTTATTCCATCGTCCCGTCAAGTCTGCTCCAATTGTACTCACTTGGCTGGTGATAAATTGAAGGCGATTCCTGTGAGCCACGCCACCCAATTCGACTTTAGCTGATTTAGTTCCGTACCAACTGCCGAGCACGATGCGACTGGAAAAACCAGCTAACTCAATAGCCAAATTCACAGCTTCTGGCTGACCACTAACTTCATAAATCAAATCTGCGTCAGATACTGTAGAAAGCTCATTCGGAGTTAAATTCGCAGGAGCAAATACTCTTGTAACACCAGCTTGCTTTGACCACTCTCGACGGTCATCTTCTTTGTCAAAGCCTGTTAGAGAAGCGAGTGGGTACTGTGACAACAAACCAGCTAACAATAAACCCACAATACCTTGACCTAAAATAACAACACGCTCACCAACTAACGGTTTCCCGTCTTGAGCTAAATTCACTGCCGTTTCCATATTTGGCAAAAAGACGGCATCCTTCATCGCAATACCTTCAGGTATTGCGATTAACTCTTTAATTGGGGCAATAACATGACTTGCATGTGGATGGAAGCAAAAAACTTCGCGGCCTAACCAGCTCGTTTCAACCTTTGCGCCCACTTCAATAATGGTACCTACACATGCATAGCCATATTTTTTTGGATAACCTACGTCAGTCTTTAGACTATCAATTGAACTATCCAAAGGCATATCACTTGGCATTTCACCTCTATACAGAAGCAGCTCTGAGCCAGCACTAATGGCTGAGTAGAGAACAGAAACTACGACCTCAGTTGGACCCGGTGTTCTTACCTCAGTTTTTCGCACCTCTACTTGATTTGGCGCAGTAAACCACACTTCTTTAGACTGGCGATGCTCTAATTTATTATTCATCAATTGTACTTTTGTAATCGATTACGCCCCAAACAACGATCTCATCATCCTGCTGATGACTATTTAGAGCTACAATTCTCGGGAAAATAGAATCATTGGTCAAAGTATTTACCGCTTTGTATCCACCGACCAGCAAAGGGGCGACTGTTAAAATTATCGCATCAGCTAATTGTGCTTTGAGAAATGAGGAAATGACATTAGCCCCACCTTCAACCATTAAGGTTTTTATTCCCTTCGCATAAATAGCGCTCATTGCTGATTCTAAGTCCACTCTGCCTTCGTTATCGGAATCAACAACTATTTGCTCGAAAGTGCTTTGGTTACCTTTTACTTGTGAATTTGATAGCACCCATGGCTTCTGGTTATTTTCCCGGCAAATTTTGCTATCAGAGGGGAGCCTTTGGCTACTATCAAGCACTATTGGTTGAGGACTAGGCCCACCCCATTCTCTTACGTTAAGCAAAGGATCATCTGCAAGCACAGTGCCAATACCTATCAAAATCCCATCATGCCAGCTTCGAAGGGCATGCGTCATAGCATTAGTTGTGCGGCTACTAAGTGAAAGGGTCTGTCCGGGCTCGGTAGTTATGCTCCCATCCCAGCTCTGAGCATAGCTCAGAGTGACAATTGGCCTATTTTCAGATTCGCATTTGCTCGCAAGGGCGCCGGACTCTTGACGCAGACTAGTCAACCATCGCGATATCTGGTCATTGAGCTTCATTAACTCATTTCTTTAGGGTTTTGATCTTTAAGATGTGATTCATCCGTTGCGCCTTGGTTTCGAGGTAACTAACGTTGTCCGAATTAGCAGCAATATCTAGGGACACTCTTTTTGACACGACAATCCCCAAATCCTCAAGCGCATTTATTTTCCCTGGATTATTTGTAATTAAATCTACTGAACTGACTCCCAAGTCACGAAAAATGTGCGCGGCTAGGGAGTAATCTCGAGCATCCGCCTCATGGCCTAACTCTAGATTAGCATCCACTGTATCTAAGCCTTTATCTTGTAAATTATAAGCTCTTAATTTTTCTAGAAGACCGATACCTCTCCCTTCCTGCCTCAGATAGACTATTACTCCTATACCAACTTCTGAAATCATTTTCATCGAACAGTCGAGCTGCTCCCCACAGTCGCATCGCCTGGAGCCTAAAACATCCCCTGTAAAACATTCTGAGTGAACACGAGCAAGCACCGACTGATGTTGAGAAAGGTCTCCCATAAATAGTGCCAGATGCTCTTTGCTATCTTGTGTGTTTGAATAAAAGCATAGCTGAAAATCCCCATAATCGGTGGGAATTCGTGTGCACACCTCGCGAGTAACTTCAAGTTTAGTCATTTTGGTTTGTAGAAAAAATCCTATAACTGTTAATCTTATACCAAGCTTAATTTATCAATCATCACCTGTCTATTTAGACCTATGATTTCCTAGTGCTAAGCAGATAACTTTAAAAATGGATCTAGTCACTTGTTAAATTTGGAACTATATTTCGTTTTTCCCGGCAATCTTAACACCAACACCGGTGGCTATCATTACGATCGTAGAGTCATCAAAGAACTGCGAAAAATGGGCAGCACCGTAAACACTATCTCCTTGTCAGAAAAGTTTCCCTTCCCAGACGAACTTGTTTTAGCCCATACTGAAAGTGTTTTTTCAAGTATACCAGATGATTCCGTTGTAATCGTAGATGGTTTGGCTTTTGGGGCGATGAAAAATGTGATAAAGCTCCACAAAAATAGGCTCTATTTAATCGCACTCTGTCATCATCCATTAGCTATGGAAACAGGATTAAATCCTTCCGAAAGAGAATTACTTCTTCAATCCGAGACCTTTGCCCTGAAAAACGCACATCATGTCATAGTAACTAGCCAAAATACGCGCAAAATCTTGATCGAGGATTTTTTAATTTCGGCGTCTCAAATTACGGTCGCCCTACCAGGAACAGATACATATCCATTCGCTAAGTGTAATGGTTCACCACCAAAACTTTTAACTTGCGCATCCCTTACAAAACGGAAAGGTCATGATGTACTCATTGAAGCATTAAGCAATATTGATTTTTTAGAATGGCAAGCCAGGTTCGTCGGCGATAAAACTCTTGACCCAACATGGGTTTGCGAGCTAAAAAATAGAGCTGAACTTAGAGGTCTGAATGACCAAATTGAGTTTGTTGGCACTGTTGCTAACATCTCATCTGAATACCAAAATGCAGATATCTTTGTCTTACCGTCAAAATTTGAGGGTTATGGCATGGTGTTATCCGAAGCGATAGCTCATGGGTTACCAATAGTCTCAACTCGGGCTGGAGCTATCCCGGAGGTTGTACCTGAGTCGGCAGGGATCCTCATCAACGCTGAAGATCATTCTGCTTTAGCAGAAGCACTAAAAAAACTAATCTTTGATAACGATTTAAGGAATAAAATGCAACTGGGTGCCCAAAAAGCTGCATTAACTTTACCCTCCTGGAGAACTTGCGCAGAACACATAGCAAGAGGCTTAGAGATAGTTCCTGAAAAATGAGCGGATTTAGTATCGATTGGCTTAATCTTAGAGAAGCCTCGGACCACAGAGCCCGAGACAGATATTTGCTTAAAACTGCTGCTAACTGGTTAAACAACCTTAAATCAAAGGATAAAGTGATTGTTGATTTAGGAAGCGGGACTGGTTCTACAATTCGAGGACTACAGAAATACACAACGCTTGCACCTTCAATTCAATGGAGGCTAGTTGATAATGATCCTGAGTTGCTAGCTGAGGCTATTCATAGGCATTCAGGTGAGAACTCAATCGAGAGTTTTTTAGTAGACCTTTCGGCAACTCAAAAACTACCGCTTGAATCAGTAAGTTTGATGACGGCCTCTGCTCTTCTCGATCTCGTATCTGAGAATTTTATCCGGGATTTGTGTCAACTCATCAAAGAAAAGAATGAGTACCGACCCGTAGGATTTTACTCTGCTCTCAACTACGATGGATGCATAAAATGGATACCCTCTCATCCGCTTGATGCAGCTATTCTTATGAATTTTAATGCCGATCAGAAGAGAGATAAAGGTTTTGGTCCAGCACTAGGTCCTGACGCGACCGATTTTCTTAAAACGCAATTCCACTCTACCAAGTTTCAATGCCTGAGCGCAAAGAGCCCTTGGTTACTTGGTTCTGCTGATTATCTATTAATAGAATCTCTCATTAATGGAATCTCAGGTGTCGCTATTAAGACCGACGGATTAACAAATTCAGACATCCTAGATTGGAAAACCTATAGAATGAATAATGTTAGAGCTGGAACTTGTTTTTTAGGACATACTGATTTTTTAGTCCTACCAAACAGCTTGGCAAGATACAGATAAAATTCTTGAATATGACTGTATTTACATGGTGGTAGAAATTATTCTTGTACAGCCTCAAATTCAAAACGTAGTATCACTTTGTTCCCTACCATGTCGTTCGACACGCCATAGTCCATACCCCAAGTGCTTCGATCAATAACGGTGTTTGCTGATATTCCAATAGTTTCTTTTCTATGTCCAAAAGGGTATTTAGCAAACTTGTTTAGCTTAACATCAAGGATGATGGGATGGGTCATTCCGAGAAGTGTTAGGTTACCTCGCAACTCACCACCAGATCGTTGCTTATTGGGGAGAAACTCACCAGCCTCAAATAAAATCGTCGGATGCCTTCTTGAATTCAAAAAATCCCTACCTTTCAAATGATCATCCCGATCATTATTATTAGAAAATACGCTTCCCGCTTGAATTTCGACTCGACCCGAAAAAAATTCAAAAGTTGTAGGATCAAAATCGAACTCGCCAGACCCTTCTAAAAATAGACCTAATTGACTTTGATATCCTATATGGTCTGCTTCAAACACTATAGAGAAATGCTCGGGATCAATCTCCCATGTGACTGCTTGACCAAAAACAAAGCCACCTGAACCTAATAAACCAAGTGATAGGCACGAAAATATTGTTAATTTTATTAGCGAGCTCATTTTTAATATTCGTTTCCTTTATAAAGCATTAAGCTGATAAAACAGATCATGTGACGTTTTGCTTCTCTTTAAATTTTTCTTCCAAAAATGTTCTGCTTTGAATAACTGCGATCAACTTTTTCACAGCCAAATCAATATCTGTGAATGATAAAATCATCGGAGAAAAACCAACTCTGAGTACATTTGGAGCACGAAAATCCGCAATTACTCCTTCTTCAATCCAGGCCCTACTTATAGCATAGGCAAACGGGTGCGAAAATGAAAGTTGGGCTCCTCTTTTCAAGGGATCAGTTGGAGATATCAACTGAAACTCATCTAGATCTGGTTCTTTTAAAATAAGTTCTAAAAAATGCTCAGAGAGTGCTGATGCTTTTTCTTGCAAAGAACTAATGTGCAAATTCTGAAATACTTCCAAAGCTGAATCTAATGCCGCAAGCGAGAGAATTTGAGGAGTGCCGGTTACGAATTGTCGTATTCCTGCCGATGGCACAAATTCTTGCTCAAATTGAAATGGCTTTTCATGACCCATCCATCCTTGAAGAGGCTGAATGAATTGGCCATGCAGACGCCTATTTACATAGAGAAACGAAGGTGCTCCTGGACCACCATTAAGATATTTATATCCGCAACCTACCGCAAAGTCGACATCCCAATCATCTAAAGCGATACTTAACACGCCTGCACTGTGAGCTAGATCCCATATAACCAGAATTCCATTCTCATGAGCCCTGCGAGTAAGGTCTGCAACATCAAGAATCGACCCATCCCTAAAATTAACGTGACTCAGCATTAATACGGATACTTCACCAGTCATTGCGGCTATCAAATCCTTTGAAGTACACAATTCCAGTGTACATCTTGACTTGCCAAGAATCCTTGCAAGTCCCTCCGCGACATACAAGTCAGTGGGAAAATTATCGACTTGCGATAGAATTTTAGTGCGATTCGGACGGAGCTGGATTGCAGATGCGAGTAATTTAAATAGATTAATCGAAATTGAATCACAACAAACTACTTGTCCACTCGAAGCACCGATTATCGGTGCGATCTTTTCTCCAACCCTATCTGGCAAGTCCATCCAGCCATGCTTATTCCAACTAGTAATTAGGTCCTCACCCCACTCTACATCAACTACTTCTTTAAGCCTCTGCTTTACTCTCAATTGCAGTGGCCCAAGAGAATTACCGTTGAGATAAATTACATTTATTGGTATCGAAAATGATTCCCGCAAATTCGACAGTGAATCCCACTCGCCTCTGTTAATTGCAAGTTCTTCAGTCATTTATAATTCACTCAATAACACTGCCAAAATTCTGCGAAAGGCATCTGTCCCGGGATGTATCCAATCAAAATGTCCAGCACCCTCCTGATGAAGCGACCTTGCCCCTGGTAAAATTGCCTGAGACGATTGAACAATTTGATCTTTCGTACCAAACAATAAAATTGTATTGGGATCGACTCCATAGTTAACCGCTTGAACCTCCTCGTAGATGTCAGAGAGTTCATCCGGACCACCTCCCATAAACTCCGATGCAGATTCCTGACAACTGTTAAGGCCTCGGGCATAAGTTTCAATGTCGGTAATTGCCGCGAGACCCAAAACGAGCGATGGTTTTAATTCAAGAAGGTCAGACCTTGCTCCCGCAAGGATAGCTAAATGACCGCCGGCCGAGTGTCCCATCAGAACTAGTCTCTCCACATTTAGACTAAACTCACTAAGATCGTTTAATTTATTAATACCAGAAATTACATCCATAAAGGTACCAGGCCAACCACCGCCCAAATCTCCGGTGCGCCTATATTCTATCGACCAAACTGCGTATCCGGCTGAAGCCAGTGCGGTCGAAAATGCTTGAGAGTGTTCTATGCCATACTCGTTCATCCAGCAGCCACCGTGAATAAAAATTACAGTGCCCTCACTATTTCCCTCAGGCAACCATAGTTCGCCAAATTGAGATAATTCTTCCCCGTAATGAAGTCTATAATCACTGCTACGAAAGGGGAGTTGAAGTACCTCTTCAAAAGTAACACTCTGACCTTCAGACAAAGATAACTCCTCCGCGGCTTGCAGAAGAGGGATATTCCCCATAGCCATTACATAAAGGTGGCAAAGCAAAATGTACTTGCCAATGAAGTACCATAATGAAGTTCCCACTCTAACCATCAATACAAAAATCCGTTAAGCCTATTTTTCTTATATACTATATATACTATATAAAAAGTTAACTTTGCTATAGAGATTTCATCGCTAGAGGCAGACTATGGCTAATAAGACGATCTCGTTGGATCCCCAAAAATCGAAGCGGGCCCGAAACACGCTTTATCCGAACCCCAAGGCCATGGCGGATGACTCTGGTACCAGAAACTATAAAATTTCAGAGAGAACAATAAGGTCAATAGAGGAAGGCAAAAAAGTAAAACTAAGCACTGCCGAAAATTACTGCACTATCCTAGGATGCGCCGTCGATGAACTCGCGAAAATCCGCTCAAGCGAAGAAGTAACCAGTCTAGAAATTGACATTTCTGGCACGCAAATTTTTGGATCCTGCAGCGAAAATCTCTTAAAGGACTGGAGGTCTCACTACAGCAACAACGATAAACCACCCTGGAGCGACCTCGATATTGTAAGAGGTACAGAACGTGAGATGAGCAATTATGTTAAAGTCTCTACTTTAGCGCCTGCAAGTTTAGAGCAGATACTCGACTGTGCGACTGACTACAAATCTTCCTCGAAATCTTTCCTACAGAATAAGTCTCACTCTCATGGTTTCGGGGGAGAACTTAATCAAGTTCCCTACATAAATCATGACTTAATTTGGTTGCTTCAATCGAGCATAACGCCAGACGAAATGATAATAGGAAAATTAGAACTGATACAAAAAGAACTTTCCGAGTCGAATTTTAATAGCCCGGGAAAAATCGCCCATTCTGCAGAATCTATGGTCCAGCGATTAAAAACAAGCTTTACAATTCGAGAACAAGTTAATTCCCTCAACAATCAAAATCAGCTCAGATTCCAATTCGGAGAACTTTTGAGTGAGTGTGTTGACACATTTACAAAGAAAACACTGACACAAGGCGACTTTGAATATAAACAAGTTAAACGTAAAGTTCTTATGTTGTGCCACAACACCGTAGAATTAACACAGGTCAAATACAGCAGTTGGGGAGTGCCAAAAGCTACCACTTAGCGGCGATGTCTCCTAAGCTTTGACCCTCTTGTCAGAAAAGCAAAATGCATACAGAACTTCGTTCGACCCTTGTCATAGCTTTCCTGCCTAATAGCAATCATAACCCCGATAGCTCCAGTGGGTAATGAGGTTTGCTTGGCTTACTTCAAACAGTGTTTCGCAAGAAAAAAGTTTCACCTCGTCGCCGACAGGTCCGTTACGAGATAGAGACATATATTCTGGTAGGGCCGAAAATCCAATTTTACTTTTAAACGTTGTGGTATATGCGGCGTCTGGCAACGCTGTTGATATGTGTTTATACACTCTCTGCGGTGTATTTCGCGTGTCTGTTCGGCCAAAAAAATGGACAATGTTTCCATTAAGCGCTTGGAAAGAATCCGTAGGGCTGCCCCAGCGACGAACGAGAAGATTTATGTCATAACCGAGCCAAGAATCTAAAACCTCCTGATAGTCTCTGCCTGTGGTGATCAAATCGCTTTTAACCAATGACTTAATAGCCATTTGATAATCCATTCCGGCAGAACAGCTACCTAGAAAAAAAATAACTCCTAAAACTGATAATAAATTTCTCATTTTTCTAGCCCAAATTCTATGGAACAACATAGGATGCGACAAAAAAGAAGTATTGATCTTCCCCACTAGAGTAAATCATTCTGTAGTCTCCCGCGCCGTCATCATTCAGATCTTTAGTTTCCCTGAAACCTACCAGACTTGGGGTAAAATTTGGGGTCTTCCTAATTTTGTAGTCGGCTAATAGGGCTACCTTTATCAAGCCAGACGGTGACGGCACATCTAGAGTGATAATTCCATTTTCAAGCTGCTTCGCATCACTCAAACTGACGGTGCAAGGCTTACTAATGACTGCACACCTATCGACACCAAAGGTCTTCAGATACTGAATTAATTCTGGCCCATCAATAGGTGCTGAACTCAAAAACTGCTCCCTGTTGTCATTACCGTCTTTAAAAATAACAGAAACCAACCAAGCATCGTCATCGACTGGATGGTCAGCCAAGGAGAAGCCTTCATCAGACACGTCAGTTACCTTTGCAATGAGCGACGGTCTAAAATTCCATCTATCATAAAACTTATAATTTACGATAATGTTATTCTGCTTATCGCGCTCAAAAGGTGGGGCACCTTGGTCCATTTGTATTGTAATATTCCCATTTTCAGTAATTACTAAATCTGGCAAAAACTGCTCAGCGAGAGCCTTTTGAAACACAGAAATTCCCTTCAAGGCGGGTTGAGCTTCTACTGTCCATCCTTGACTCGTAATAAAATCGGCGCTTCGATCATCTCGCAAGTTAATATCAGCAGCAAGCCCTGAAGAAGCCCTTCGAACAGCGACTGGTCGCATGAATAGCTTATCCGTTTCAACAAGAATACTTAGGAGTCCATCGGTTTCCTGAGCAGCTTTTAGGTCAGTTAACGTCAGTATCGGAATAGTATTGATCAAATCTATGATCTTGACCGTGGAATCTAATAACGAAGGCTGAGTAAGGTCAACCAACTGTGGCTGCTGAATATTTTTGGTGCTTTTAGTTAATAATTTTAGAGTGCTAGTAAAATCTATATCCGTATCTTTTATTTCCGCTATGGCGGAAGTAATAGCGCCCAAAACTGCGCCCGTCGCGTTTGATAAAGACAAAGTGAACTTCTCGGAAAACTCAGCGATATCATCGTTTTTTAAATTGACAAGAAATGTCTTACTAGATTCCCCATCCGCAAAAGACACAGTGGTATCTACGCTAAAATAATCTGTTGAGGTGCTTGCCACTGGAGTACTATCCGTCGATTTTATTTTGACACTTGCCACACCATCTGTGCCAGAGACTCTATTAATCGTAGCGAGTAGCTGCAAGCTATCCTCTTGGCCAGAATATGTTGAAGATGATAATTGAAGCTTACCTTCCTCATAATCTGTAATGCTCACCGTTGAGGAGCCACCTGTTCCGTCGCCTACTGGTGAGGTGAAACTGAGTGTGAATGTCTCTGTTCCCTCTACAACGTTGTCGTCAAGAATTGTTACTGTAAAATTTTTTGCGGCAGCGTCTCCTATACCCCAGCTAAGGGACTGCGAAACGGGTGTGAAATCTCCTGCCTCTGTTGTAACGTGAGAAGAAACTACTGTTACGCTTGCCACTGCTGCTGTCGATCCTGTGCGGTTCACCGTAATTGAAATTGTAGAGGAGTTCTCGGCGACAGAATATGCGCTGGCCGAAAAGCTGAGTGACCCAGCATCAACGTTTCCTAAATAGAACACACCAACCGAGAAAATTATAGCTTTTATGCGGCGCACTCAATATCTCCCAAAATAGTTTTCCGAAACTAAAATAGCGCTAGTGAAACGGTATAAGTCCACTGGCAAGCCCATCAAAGTCCCAATCGTCACTTGTATTCAATTGTTTAATTATGAGAAAACCAAAATATTAATAATATGGGATTCAAGTGACGCTTATGACGGTTAAGCGAAGTTGATCAGAGGCGTGGTCGATTCCGATTTGCGATCTCTTCATTCAAAGTACGCACATGTTCTGAAATCAAGCGTATTTCAGTGTTTGTTAGTAAACCACCAAAAGGGGGCATGTTGTTAAGGCCAGTTGTAATTATATTTGACACGTAATCAGTAGAAAACTCAGCTAATCCCTCAAGAGGCATACCATTATGCCCTCCCTCACCTCGCCTACCGTGACAGAATACACAGTTCTGACCATAAAGAGCCTGGCCCTCAGCCGAGGATAATGGTGTAGTTACTTGGTCGAATTCAATTTTGGATTCAATTCCTGAAGACTCCAAACCAAAAAGCCACACGCTGTCGCCTCTTTTTGAGCCAGCAATCAGGTTTCCCGCTGACAGAACGGCAATATACTGCTCACCCTCATGTTGAAAAGTGGCTGGTGGCGCGTTGACGCCTGCATCAGTCATAAACTCCCATAACTTACGACCATTTTCAGAATCAATAGCAGTAAACCTGCCATCATTCCGTCCTGCAAATACAAGACCCCCGGCAGAGGCAACCAATCCGCTATAACATCTGCTTGACCAGCGTTGTGACCAAACCACTTTGTTATCACGCAGATTAACCGCTGCCACTACACCAGTCGTAGGGACGGGCGCAAATCGCATAGAACCTCCAGTGTATCTATCCCCTGACGAGGCTAAATCCGTGTCAGTCTGAGTTGAATACGCCGCTTGTCTTTCACCTGCGCAAACATAAATGTAACCTTTCGCCGGATCGACTGTGCTTGGCGGCCAATTGGCCTCGCCTCGCTTCAGCAATATCGGTTCATCCCAAAATGGAGTGAAAATTCTGCCCTGATTGGTGAGATCAAAACCTTCTGGAGGGATATCTAGGGTCTGCGTTACAAAGGGGTCGCCGACTGGAAAGGGTTGCGTCGCGGCCGTTGCCTGTCTTGGTTCTTGCGGTACTGCTCTTTCTTCAATTCCAACCAGAGGTTCCCCAGTAACCCGATCCAGAATATAGACCCAACCGGTTTTGCCGGCTTGTGCTAATCCCTTCCGTGGAACTTCATCGTATTCCAAATCAAATAAGACCACGGGATTCGGAGCATCGTAGTCCCAGATATCATGATGGACTTGCTGAAAGTGCCAACGGTACTCACCAGAATAGGCATCTATTGCAACAATCGATGCCGTAAAAAGATTATCTCCAGCACGGATAGCGCCGTTATAATCAGGGCCCGGATTTCCCGTCGAGAAATAGATTAGGCCTAAGTCTGGATCAACGGCTGGCGTATGCCACACTGTGCCCCCTCCTGTTTGCCAGGCAGTGCTATCAGAGGGCCATGAGTCATGACCGAACTCTCCTGGCCCTGGAACAGTATAAAAAGTCCAAACCAAAGAGCCATTTGACGCATCAAATGCCTTAACTCTTCCTCTAGCCGCAAATTCTGCGCCCGCAAATCCAGTAATCACAAGGCCCTCGAAATATAAGGGTGCGCTCGTTATTGTGTAACCATCCTGCCAATTTTCGGCCTGTATTGACCAAACTGTATTACCTGACTCTTTATCAATAGCTTTCAGCACTCCATCAAGTTGTCCAACAAATACCTTGTCCTCACCGATGGCGACACCCCGACTTGTCCAACCACAACAAACAGTAGAAAT
>CETG01010457.1_pt1 | contig 17029 bp, 16 predicted proteins | sample 361471 | NCBI WGS metagenome assembly CETG01 (sample SAMEA2622696, study PRJEB7988) | marine metagenome | isolation source: saline water (ENVO:00002010), including | reverse complement strand
TTTTTTGATATTTATGATATCAAGGCAGAAAATGTGCTTTATATGGGTGATGATATTCCAGATATGTATCCCATGCAATTAATTGGTTTACCTACCTGCCCGCAAGATGCTGTGCCTGAAGTTAAAGGAGTTTCTAAGTACATTTCTCACAAAAATGGTGGAGAAGGCTGTGTTCGTGATGTTATAGAGCAGGTAATGAAAGTACAGGCTAAATGGATAGAAAAGTAATAAGACCTAAAAAACTAAAAACTATATGCCATACTTAAAATTAGTTAGATATGGCAATCTGCTATTTATAGCTTTGTGTTTGCTATTAATTCGGTTTGGCTTTTTTAGGCAATTCGATGCTAGCACCGCGCTTAACAACATCCAGTTTTTTTTGTTGATTATCGCTGTGGTTTGTATTGCAGCATCAGGCTATGTCATAAATAACATTTTAGATTACGAAGCCGATAGGATTAATGCCCCTAATCGACTCGTAATTAGGGAAAAAATAAGTGAAAAATCGGCCTATAACTTGTTCTTTGCTCTTAATATTATTGGTGTAGGAATAGGATTCTATATCGCCAACAAGATCGATGCTCCGGTATTTTCAGCCATTTTTATCCTTACCTCTGCCCTACTTTACCTTTATGCCACCTATTTAAAACATATTGCTATTGCAGGAAATCTCGTCATAAGTATGCTGGTTGGATTGGTTGTGTTATTGCCAGTGATTTTTGACCTCTATCCAGAACTTACTTCTGAAAATATTGAAAATCAACGCATGCTTTTTAATACCTTGGTATATTATTCACTATATGCGATTTTATTGAATTTTGTACGGGAAGTCATTAAAGACCAGGAAGATATTAATGGAGATTACAAAACACAAAGTAATACGCTACCTTTGTTAATTGGACAAAAAAGGACAAATGTGTTTGTTTTTATTTTTTGTCTTATTTTACTAGTTTTTAGCATCATTTTTTTAGGAGAAGATCTTTATCATAGCACTAAAGCCGTTGTTTACGCCCTTGTCTTTATTATTGCTCCCCTACTTGCCTTAGTTGCCGGAATTTTAAAAGCAAATTCTAAAAAGGATTATTCAAAATTTAGCTTTATTTTAAAATGTATGCTATTCTTTGGCCTGCTATCTTTAGGATTTCCAGAATATCTAATATCCTGAGTTTTTATGCTGAATGAAATTTTAAAAAACAAACAGATCATTTTAGCTTCGGGTTCGCCTCGAAGACAGGAATTTTTTAAAGATTTACATATTCCTTTTGTTATAGATGTTAGGCCGGTTACCGAAGTGTACCCTAAACATTTAAAAGGTACAGAAATTACGGATTATTTGGCTAAACTTAAAGCGGATGCTTTTAAGGATCTTACCAATGATCAGATCTTGATTACCAGCGATACTATTGTTAGTAATGACGGGATTGCGATGGGAAAACCGAAAAACACTTCCGAAGCTAAACAAATGATAGCCTCGCTTTCCGGAAAGACCCATAGTGTGGAAACATCAGTTTGTTTTACTACTGCTAAAGATCAAAAAGTTGTTCATTCTTCAACAAAAGTGACTTTTAAAAAACTTTCCGAAGAAGAAATCGATTTTTATGTAACCCATTATAAACCTTTCGATAAAGCGGGTGGTTACGCTATTCAGGAATGGATCGGTTTTATTGGTATCACCCATATCGAAGGTAGTTATTTTAATGTAGTAGGTCTTCCTACACATTTGGTATATAATACGTTGACAGCGCTGATTACATAAATTGCTTAACATATTATGGCTATTGAGATCCTACCAAAGCCTACCTCGATTTGTTTTTAGAATACTTGTTGAGTTTACTAAAAGTAGTTGACTATTAAAAGAAAAAAAGATGTACCAAATATCGAAAATCGCATTGCTATTTTGCCTCTTATGCATAAGCTGCGATAAAATACCCGATCCGCCAAAAGACAGAAAATTATCCGCAGAATTTAAAGAATATTGGTTTGATGGTACTGCTGAAATTACCTCGTATACATTAACCCAGGCCAGATATGGCGAAATGCGTGAAGGTACGGCGATAAAGATCTTTGTAAAAGAAGATTTTCTTCCAGAAGAACAGGTAAAAGCGAATGAAGTTTCAGAAAGAACATTTCCGATATTAAAGCTGAACAGCACCAAAAAATTTATGACCGGTATCTATCCATATTCCATCATGGAGAGTTGTTTTTTTCCGCTACATAAAGAAGGTCATGCTACTAAAATTTCAGCTTCGATACAGGAATGGTGTGGACAACAATTTCTTCAGTTAAATAATCGTATGAATTTTGAGATAAACTCACATTCGTATTTTGAAGGTGAAGCTGATAAACAATTTAATCTTCCAAAAACCCATTTAGAAAACGAAATCTGGAATTTAATACGTATTAATCCAAGTGAATTACCTGAAGGTGAATTAGAAATGATCCCCTCTTTCGAATCTTTACAATTACAACATAAGGAGATTAAAGCCTATAAAGTTTCGGCTAAAAAATCCATAGCGGACTCCCTTTCATTGTATATATTAAATTATCCCAGCCTTAAACGGAAACTAAAGATTTATTACCAGAGTGAATTTCCTTTTGAAATCGAAAAATGGGAGGAAATAATGCCTTCTGACAATAATGAAAATTCAAAAATGCTCACGACAAAGGCGTTAAAAAACAAACGCTTAAAAATAGACTACTGGAATAAAAATGCTGGGAATAATGTATCTTTGCGCGAAAAATTAGGATTATAATATGAACATTCCTGAGTTGACCTATTCTACCGAGCTTTTTTATACAGTACTGATGATGGTGATCCTTTTAGTCATCAATTTTGTGCTTAAAAAAACAGCGCAGCGTATTGGTGAAAAAGGGGAAATTCATATCACAAGAATCCGATTAATGTTCAGATACATTAATATTTTAATTGTCATTCTTGCGCTTTTTTTAATGGCCGTGGTTTGGGGGATGAACCTTCGCGATCTTGCTTTAATATTCTCTTCTGTTTTCGCGGTTATTGGTGTGGCCTTGTTTGCAATTTGGTCTATACTTAGCAATATCACTTCAGGAATTATTATGTTTTTTAATTTTCCCTATAAAATTGGTGATAAAATAAAAATCCATGACAAAGACATGCCTATCGAAGCTTTAATAGAAGACATTAAAGCTTTTCATCTTCACTTAAGAACAGACGAAGGCGAGCTTATAACCTATCCCAATAACCTTATCCTGCAAAAAGCGGTTTCTTTAATACAGAAAGATGTTTTCTTAGATGAAGGAAAAAATGCGCTTTAATTTTTAAACAAGATTTTTTGCATTAATTAAATATAAATACTAACATTAAGGCAGTAAACTACCTGAGGTACGTCCATGAGGCCTCTGCTAGAAAATTATTTTTTATATCGGGGCAAGCCTTTTAGCATTTAATCTCGATTATCGAGTAAAAACTTTATATTTGATTTTGTTTAAAACCAAGCATAAAAATGCGTAAATTCCTACCCTTTTTATTTTTAATACTATCTTTTGAATTAGATGCTCAGTCTCCCCAAAAGCTAAGTGCATCAGCGATTTATGAAAAAATTGAAAAACTGAATTTTTTAGGTTCAGTTTTATATCTTGCAGCTCATCCGGATGATGAAAATACCCGATTAATTTCGTATTTCTCAAATGAAAAACATGCTAGAACGGCTTACCTTTCTTTAACCCGTGGCGATGGAGGGCAAAATCTGATTGGTCCCCAAATCCGGGAACAATTGGGTTTAATTAGAACTCAGGAGTTGTTAGCAGCACGCAAAATTGATGGTGGACGGCAATTTTTTAGTCGTGCTAATGATTTTGGTTATTCTAAAAATCCAGAAGAAACTTTAAAAACCTGGAATAAAAACGAGGTTTTAAGTGATGTAGTTTGGGTAATTAGAAATTTTAAACCCGACGTAATCATTAACCGTTTTGATCACCGTACGCCAGGAACAACCCACGGTCACCATACCGCTTCGGCTATTTTAAGTGTAGAAGCTTTTGAGATCACCAAAGACCAGTCTATATTCCCACAACAGTTGGAATATACCACAACATGGCAGCCAGAACGCTTATTTTTTAATACCTCCTCCTGGTTTTTTGGCAGTCAGGAAGCGTTTAGAGAAGCCACAAAAGATGAGAAATACCTAACTTTTGATACGGGGGTCTATTTTCCTTTAAAAGGACTTTCTAATCCAGAAATCGCTTCGCTAAGCCGCAGCCAGCATCAGTCGCAAGGTTTTGGAAGTACAGGTTCCCGTGGTAGCGAAATGGAATATTTAGAGCTTATTAAAGGTTCACAACCAACTTCCAGGGAAGATGTTTTCTCGGGAATAAATACCAGTTGGACACGTGTTGAAGGTGGCGCTCAAATTGGTGAAATTTTGGGTGATGTTCAGAAAAATTTTGATTTCACCAATCCTTCAGCCAGTTTACCTAAGCTTTTAAAGGCCTACTCCTTAATTCAGAATTTAAAAGACGAACACTGGAAAACCATAAAAACTGAAGAAATAAAAGGAATTATACAGGCGTGTGCGGGACTTTATCTTGAAGCAGTATCAAATTCAGAATTTGCTTCGCCTGGCGATAATATCAGGCTTCATCTTGAAGCTATTAACCGTAGTACAGCCAACGTAACATTAAAATCTATTGTCCTTAATCCACAAAATAGAGTTGAAGAAACCGCTACTTTACTACCCAATAACGAAGACTGGAAAAAATTTTTTGACTATAAAATTCCTCTAAACGCGGCTTATACTTCTCCTTACTGGTTAAATAAAGAAGGAACGGTAGGTATGTATCGTGTAGATGATCCCAAGCTTATTGGAAAACCAGAAACTCCACATACCAGCACGGTAACTTTTAATATCGATATAAACGGCACTTCCATTTCCTTTAAAAAAGAAATTGTTTATAAATACAACGACAATGTAAGCGGCGAAAATTACGAGAATTTTGAGATTATCCCACCAGTATCAATCGGTTTTGCAGATGATGTTATTCTTTTCCCTAACCAGGAAAGTAAAAATATCAGGATAAAGGTTACGGCAGAAAAAGACAATACGCGAGGAATATTAAAATTAGATGCCCCCTCGGAATGGCAGATCTCACCAAAATCTGAAGCGGTTAACCTGCCGCAGAAAGGAAGCAGTATCACCTATACGTTTAAAGTTATTCCCCCCTCATCACAAAATGAAATTTGGATTCAGCCTGAATTTGAAACTTCAGAAGAAACCTATAAGGACGAGGTGATTACCATAAATTACCCGCACATCCCAAAACAAACGCTTGTTGTTCCTGCAAAACTAAAACTGGCTAAAATCGATATTCAGAAAAGAGGAGAAAATATCGCATATATCGCCGGTGCCGGTGATGTAGTGCCTGAAAGTTTACGCCAAATTGGTTATCATGTAAGCGTGCTATCTCCTGCCACAATAAACGCAGATGCTTTAGCTAAATACGATGCGGTGGTTACCGGAGTTAGAGCATATAATGTTTTGGAAGAACTTCGTTACAAGAATAAGGAATTAATGAAGTATGTTGAAAACGGTGGCACACTGGTGTCTCAATACAATAAAGATCGTGGCATTACGGTAGACCAAATTGGCCCTTTTCCGTTTAAATTATCATACGATCGTGTAACTGAAGAAGATGCTGAAATTAATTTTATAGATCCCGATTCCCCCGTTTTAAATACACCTAACAAAATCACCAAAAAAGATTTTGATGGTTGGGTACAGGAACGCGGACTATATTTCCCAAACACCTGGGATGAAAATTACGATACGGTATTATCCATGCATGATAAAAATGAAGAAGCCATGCAAGGCAGCCTCTTAATTGCCAAATACGGTAAAGGTTATTATGTTTATACCGGGTTAAGCTTCTTTAGACAATTTCCTGCCGGAGTTGCGGGATCGTACCGCCTTTTTGCTAACTTGCTTTCTCTAGGAAAATAATGGAAGAAAAGCCTGAAAAATATCAATGGAAAATGCGATACACCGCTGTACTGGTCGCCAACGCCATCTATATTATTGCCTTTTATATTATAATGAAATCCTTCGCGTAACATGCAATTAATTGACTGGATAATTTTAATAGTTACCATAAGTTCGATTGTTTGGTATGGCGTTTACAAATCTCGTGGTAGTAAGAACGTTCAGGACTTTATAAAGGGTGGTAACGATGCCCAATGGTGGACGATTGGTCTATCAGTGATGGCTACTCAGGCCAGTGCGATCACTTTTTTATCTACCCCGGGACAGGCATTTAACGATGGGATGGGCTTTGTGCAGTTTTATTTTGGACTGCCTATCGCTATTGTCATTATCTGTATCGTTTTTATTCCTATTTATCACCGATTAAAAGTTTATACCGCTTACGAATATTTAGAAACCAGATTCGACCAGAAAACAAGAGTGCTAACCGCTTTATTGTTTTTGATCCAGCGTGGGTTGGCCGCCGGACTAACTATATTTGCACCTGCTATCATCCTTTCTGCTGTTTTGGGCTGGGATCTTACCACGCTTACATTACTAATCGGGATATTGGTAATTATTTATACCGTTTCTGGTGGTACTAAAGCGGTGAGTGTAACTCATAAACAGCAAATGGCGGTAATTCTAACCGGAATGATCGCAACATTTTTTATCATTTTATATTACCTCCCGGAAAATATCACATTTACCAAAGCACTGGAAATTGCCGGAAGCGAAGGAAAAATGGATGTGTTGGATTTTTCTTTCGACTTTAATAACCGATATACGTTTTGGAGTGGTATTATAGGAGGAACCTTCCTATCGCTTTCATACTTTGGAACCGACCAAAGCCAGGTACAGCGTTATCTCTCTGGTAGAAGCGTAAGGGAAAGTCAGTTAGGTATGGTATTTAACGGATTTCTAAAAGTACCTTTACAATTTTTTATATTATTAGTGGGCGTCATGGTTTTTGTATTCTATCAGTTTAACAGCACACCACTTAATTTTAATCCAGCAGCAACCGAAGCGGTTTTAAACTCAGATTATGCCGGGCAGTACGAGGATTTAATGGTGACCCATCGCGAGCTTCAGAAACAAAAACAAAAACTTACTTTAGATTACGCCCAGAAAATCGATCAGATTTCTGAAACCGAAAATCAGCAATTTAAGGCCCAGCTTTCCGCTTTAAACACTCAGGAATTCGAAAATCGGGAAAAAGCAAAGATGTTTATAGATGCGGCAAAAACCAACGCAGAGAGTAATGATAAAGACTACGTATTTATTCATTTTATCCTAAATAATTTACCACGGGGAGCTATTGGCCTTTTACTCGCAGTTATTTTGTGTGCCGCGATGTCTTCTACCGCTTCAGAACTAAATGCGCTGGCATCCACGACCACGATTGATATTTATCGAAGAAATCTGAAAGAAGAGAAAAGTGAAGAACATTATTTAAATGCTTCAAAATGGTTTACCTTTATGTGGGGTGTTTTAGCCATCATTTTTGCCAGTGTAGCCGATCTTTTTGATAACCTTATTCAGCTTGTAAATATTATAGGTTCGATATTTTATGGTAATGTACTAGGCATATTTTTACTGGCATTTTTTATCAGATTCGTTAAAAGTAATGCCGTTTTTATTGCAGCCATAATCACCCAATTAATTGTAATCTTGGTTTATTTTTTAGATATTTTACCGTACTTATGGTTAAACGTTCTTGGCTGCCTTTTAGTGATGAGTATTGCTTTATTTCTCCAAACAACAACCCAACCTAAAAATGCATCATAATGAGTAAAATAATAAACTGGGGAATCTTAGGACCAGGCAAAATTGCTAAAAAATTTGCGTTAGGTTTATCCTATGTTCCCAATGCCAATTTGTATGCGGCTGCAAGCCGGTCTTTAGAAAAAGCTAAAGATTTTTCTGCAGAAATGGGAGCCGATAAAGCCTATGGCAGTTATACTGAAATGTTAAATGATCCTAAGGTAGATGCTGTTTACATTGCTACTCCTCACGTATTTCACTATGAGCATACCTTACTTTGCCTAAAACATAAAAAGCCTGTTTTGTGTGAAAAGCCTTTTGCCATGAATAAAAATCAGGTAAAGGAAATGATCGATTTTGCACAAAAACAGGATACATTTTTAATGGAAGCCATGTGGACGCATTTTCTGCCGCATTTTAAATATACTAAGGAAGTTATAAAATCTGGCAAATACGGAAAAGTTTTAGCGATGGAAGCCGATTTTGGTTTTGATGCTCCTTTTAATGCCAACAGCAGGATCTACAATAAAGCATTAGGTGGCGGGAGTTTACTGGATATTGGTATCTATCCAATTTTTGCGGCCTTGAGCTTTCTGGGTAAACCAGAAAAAATAGAAGCAACCGCTAAAATGACCAAAACCGAGGTAGATGCCAGGTGTCACGCTACATTTTTTTATCCTGAAAACGTAAAAGCAGAGCTTTACAGTTTTGTAGATAAACATACTGATGTTGCTGCCACCATAAAATTAGAAAAGGCCGAAATTTATATAAAACCACGATTTCATCAACCAAGCTCGGTGGTGATCACTACTGAAAATGATAGCTTCACTAAAGAATTTGGAGTAAAAGCTAATGGATATAATTTTGAAGCCGAACATGTAGGCCAAATGCTATTAGAAGGTAAAAAAGAAAGTACTGAAATGAGTTTTGACAAAAGTTTAGAACTTATAGAAATGCTGGATAAGGTTCGGGAAAAAATTGGTTTGGAGTATTGATAAGATTAACGTTATAAAAAAGAAAAAGCTGTTCTATTGAACAGCTTTTTTAATATTAGAAATCTTTTTAAAGACCAATTATTTTGCTCCCCATTCTTTTAAAGAATCTTCATTCATTTTCACATAATCCTGGTTACCCGCTTTTTTAGCAGCAGCCAAAGACTTTTTAGCAGCTTCAATTGCCTCGTCTTTTTTACCTAAATCAGCAGCGATCAAGGATTTTTTTCTTAGCATCCAGTAAGCATTTGGATTAGCTTCAGTTGCCTTATTGATCCAATCCCATGCTTTATTTAAATCTTTTCCGGCATCATGGTAATAGGCCGCTGCCGCATAATAGTCACCAGCTCCGGGACCATTCATTACGCTATCGATACTTGCCATTGTTTTCTTATCTGTTGGAACTGAAAAAGATAAAAAAGCTACCGTATTTTCCCATAAGAAATTTAGAGTAGCGCCATCATTTGTAAGTTCATCGATAAGAATAGTGAAGCTTTGCATTTCCATATGCAATTTAACCACCTCTGCTTTTGCTTTTAAAGCAACCATACTGTCATTCCAATTTTGAGGATTTCCCCAGTTATTGGTAGATTTATAAAAAATCACCTCCCAACTATCTTTATTTGGGATCGTATAGATCGCGTATTTGCCCGCTTTTAAAGTTTGTCCCTGTATTTCTACATCATCAGAAAAACTAATCACTGTATTCTCATTGGCCCCGGTTCTCCAAATTTCTCCGTAAGGCACAAGGTCTCCAAAAATCGTTCTGCCTCGCATAGCAGGTCTGGAATAATCTAATGTTACTGTCGTTAAACCTACCATCTGCTCTACTTTAGCAGAAGGGCTTGGTTGTGGAGCCTGTATTTGTGCAGATACTGACGCCCCTAAAAAAAGAATAAATAGTTGTAGTAGTTTTTTCATGATTGCATACGATTTGTTTTGTTAAATATATAAATATTCCTTTTTAATTAAATTCAAAAAATAATATTTAATGATTGCCTTAATATTAATATTTACTCTAAAATATAACGATTTAAACTTTGTTTAACTAATATTATTTTTCATTAAACATTTCTAATTGTAATTTTATTAAAATATTAAATTGCTAAGAAATGTACCAGATTCATACCTTCCAAAAACTTCCTATTTCTAAAAAACAGGCATGGGATTTTTTATCTGATCCTAAAAACCTAAAAATCATTACTCCAGATTATATGGGTTTTGATATCACATCTGGTGGAGATCGTCCCATGTTCGAAGGTCAGATTATTCAGTATATCGTAACACCAATTGCCGGTATAAAAACAAAATGGGTAACTGAAATTACTCATGTTAAAGATGGAGAATATTTCGTAGATGAACAACGCTTTGGTCCTTACGCCTTATGGCACCATAAGCATTTTATTAAAGAGATTGAAGGCGGAGTAGAAATGGAAGATATTGTAGATTATAAGCTACCCATGGGAAAATTGGGTAATCTGGTACACCCGTTCATGGTAAAACCTAAATTAAATGAAATCTTTGAATATCGCAAAAAAAAGCTTGTAGAGCTCTTTGGTGAGTATAAAGCATCTGAAGAAAATACTGAAGCTACGCTAAAACAAGATATACTAAACTAAATATGAAAAAGAATATTTTACTCATTGGTGGTTCTACCGGTATAGGATTAGAAATCGCTAAAAAACTATACAAGAACCATAATATTTATATCGCTTCAAGAAACAAGGTTGATCATGATAATCTAGAGGTGACTCATTTAGAATTTGACGTATTAAAGAATGATATTTCTTCTCTTGATCTACCTGAACAATTAGACGGACTGGTTTACTGCCCGGGAAGCATCAATCTGAAACCTTTTAAAATGCTAAAACCAAAAGATTTTGAACAGGAAATGCAACTTAATTTCTTTGGTTTGATTAAGGTAGTAAATGGATTAATGCCCAAATTAAAAGAATCTAATCAGGCAAGTCTAGTGTTTTTTAGTAGTGTTGCCGTTAAAGTAGGGATGCCATTTCACACAAGTGTAGCTGCTGCCAAAGGTGCTATTGAAGGTTTTGCCAAATCTTTGGCCGCAGAATATGCTCCTAGCTTAAGAGTTAACGTAGTATCCCCTTCACTAACCGATACTCCGCTTGCAGAAAAACTTTTAAATAATGATAAGAAAAAAGAAAAAATGGATCAACGGCACCCATTAAAAAGAGTAGGAACTACCGCTGATATTGCAAATATGACCGCATTTTTATTAAGTGAAGAAAGTAGTTGGATTACAGGACAAATTCTTGGTGTAGATGGAGGGCTTTCAACACTAAATATTTCATAAATGAGTAGAGACAAAATAAATATCTTTTGGTTTCGAAGGGATTTAAGATTAGATGATAATGTAGGTTTTTTAGCTTCATTAAAAGAAGAGCATCCCGTAATGCCTATCTTTATTTTTGATCCTGAAATTTTAGATAATTTACCAGAGGATGATGCTCGTGTAACTTTTATTTTTGAAACCCTTCAGGATATGAGAAATGAACTTCAGGAAAATCATCATTCTTCTATCGGCATGTATCATGGTAAACCTGAAGAAGTTTTTAAAGAACTCTTAAAGAATTATAGCCTTGGTAAAGTATTTACCAATCGAGATTATGAGCCTTACGCTAAAGATCGTGATGAAAAAATTCAGAAATTGTTAGATGAAAATAATGTTAAATTTGAGACTTTTAAAGACCAGGTTATCTTTGAAAAAGATGAAGTCGTAAAAGGTGATGGTGATCCTTATGTGGTTTATACACCATACATGAAAACCTGGATGGAGCATTTTAAAAATAGTGATCTAAAGATTCATTATACCAGTCAATTTCTAGATAATCTCGTCCAAAATACCAGGTTACCAAACTTAAGTTTAAGCGATATTGGTTTTAAAAAATCATCTTTAAAAGTGCCTGATTTTGATACCACACCAAGTCTTATTCAGCGCTACGAGGATACCAGAAATATACCTTCCAAAGAAGGCACCAGTCGTTTAGGACCACATCTTAGGTTTGGGACGGTAAGCGTTAGGAAAATGGTAAAGAAAGCGAATAACGAAAAAAATAAAACCTTTTTACAGGAACTGGTTTGGCGCGAGTTTTTTATGCAGGTTTTATATCATAACCCTTCTACAGTAACTGATGCTTTTAAAAAGAAATACGATAATATACAATGGCGTAATAATAAAGAGGAGTTTGAAAAATGGAAAAACGGTAAAACAGGCTTCCCTCTTGTTGATGCCGGTATGCGCCAGTTAAATAAATCTGGTTTTATGCATAATAGGGTTAGAATGTTAGTAGGAAGTTTTTTATGCAAACACCTACTAATCGATTGGCGCTGGGGAGAAGCTTATTTTGCTGAAAAATTACTGGATTACGAAATGTCTTCGAATGTAGGAAACTGGCAGTGGGTTGCTGGAAGTGGAGTAGATGCCGTTCCTTATTTTAGGATATTTAATCCAACTACTCAAATAGATAAATTCGATAAAGACAAAAAATATATAAAAGAATGGGTTGAAGAATTTGGCAGCGATGATTATCCTGATAAAATGGTAGATCACAAAGAAGCAAGAGAACGTGCACTTTCAACCTATAAAGAAGCAGTAAGCAATGGTTAATTGTTAGTTAGTAGATTCTGTATTGCTAGATGAAAACGGCCGGTACTTTAAAATACCGGCCGTTTTAGTTGAATATCGAATTCTATATTTTTTGATTTCAATTTACATTTCAGAAGATTGTAGGTATTTCTTTGCACGTTCCAAATCCTCAGGAGTATCGATCCCAATAGTTTGCATCTCGGTTTCTACCATTTTGATATTTTTACCGTATTCCAAATATCGAATACACTCAATTTTTTCAGCACTTTCCAGTTGAAGCATCGGCAAATTATAAAAATCCAAAAGGGCCTGTTTTCTAAAAGCATAAATCCCAATATGCTTATAATAAATCACCTTAATGTCTGTATTTCTTGGATAAGGCAACGGGAATCTGGAAAAATATAAGGCATAATCATTATTATCTGTAATTACCTTTACATTATTAGGATTAGTAATTTCTTCGCTATCCTGTATAGCCACTTTTAACGAAGCCAGATCGATACTTGAAGCATCATCATCCTGAAAAACATTTAGTAGCCGCTCTAAACTTGGTTTATCTATAAATGGCTCGTCTCCCTGTACATTAACCACAATATCTACATCCATATCATGAACGGCCTCGGCAAGACGATCACTTCCGCAATCATGCTCTTCTTTACTTCGTATCACTTTTCCGCCAAATTCAGTTGCGGCCTGAAAAATTTTATCACTATCGGTCACAATATAAACCTGGTCGAAAAGTCCGGTATTATTAGCGGCTTCATAGGTTCGCTGAATTACCGGTTTTCCATTCAAATCCTGCATCAATTTCCCAGGAAAACGGGAAGCTTCGTATCTGGCCGGAATCATCGCGACAATCTTAAGTTTTTCTTTCATCAAAAATATTGATTAGTTTTTTTCTAAAATAAGCTTTTATACCCTGCCAGGCTGTTTAAATTTAGTTAATCCTGTATAACAAAAAAATCATCCTTAAATCCTATAAGATATAATTTATCTGTAGCCCTTGTTACCGCTGTATACAACCATCGAAGATATTCTTTACCAATACCATTTGGTAAATAAGGTTGTTCTATAAAAACCGTATTCCACTGTCCACCCTGACTTTTATGACAGGTGATGGCATAAGAGAATTTAACCTGTAATGCATTAAAATATTTGTTGTTTTTAACTTTCAAAAATTTCTTATACTTGGCTGTTTCGTCTTCATAATCCTTCATCACTTCCTGATAAAGAAGATTAGACTCTTCAAAAGTAAGCGAAGGCGAATTGCTTGTTAAGGTATCTAACATCACTACCGTCTCAAAAGGACTCATTTTTGGATAATCCACCATTTGGACAGAAACTTCTGCAAAACGGAATCCGTAAAGTTCTTTTATTGCAAAAATCTCTAAAACTTTTACGATATCCCCATTCGCAATAAAACCGGCCTCTGAAGAGGGTTTCACCCAGAAATAATTATTTTTCACCACCATGAGATAATCCCCTGCTGAAATTTCTTCTTCCTGAAATAAAATCCGTGATCTTATTTGCTGATTGTATTGATTAGCTCTTTTATTAGACCTAACGATAATACTGGTTTCCTCGTTGCCTAAAGAATGATAAGCGTCCTGAATAGCTTCCATAATTTCATACCCATCTACCAGTCGTACTACATCTGCTTTAGGTCCCAGTTCAAATTTAAAACTCTCATAAAATTCCTCTCTTATAGCTTCCCTAATTAAAGTTGCGTTGTGCAGAATATCGCTTTCTTCACTCTGCCGCACTACTTCATCCAACTCTATATGTCCAACCTCCTTAAAAAATCCGGTTCGTAATTTATCCTGATCCAGTGCCGGACTCATATCCATTTTTACCGGTGGAAGCTGTGCGGTGTCTCCTATAAAAATCAACTGACATTTATGCCCGCTGTAAACAAATTCCATTAGATCATCTAGCAAAGAGCCGTTATCAAAATTTTTAGAATCTCCCGGGTGATCTGCGATCATCGAGGCCTCATCTACTATAAAAATTGTATTTTTATGCTTATTGGGCTGTAAAACAAATTGAATTCCGCTTCCCCCCGACTTCTTCGGAAAATAAATTTTCTTATGAATGGTAAAAGCTTCTCTTTTAGAATAATTAGCAATTACTTTGGCAGCACGCCCTGTTGGCGCCATTAATACACCCGATTTCTTAATTTTCCATAAGTTTTTAACAAATGAGCTGATAATTGTTGTTTTTCCTGTACCGGCAAAGCCTTTAAGCAAAAAAAGATCATCGTTTGTACCTTCTACAGCAAATTTCGCAAGTTGCTGCAAGGCAATATCCTGTTTTTCACGGGGTTGAAAACCCAAATCCTGAATCAAAATTTTATAGAATGCTGAAACATTCGGTTTTTCCATAGCTGAATCTTCAAAAAACCAAAGATAATGATGGATTTTTAGGCAAGAAACTTTTACGAATAAAAAAAAATTGTAGATTTGTCATATAACTCTAATAACTTAAATTAATTTCTTAGAAGCATGAGACTTGTAATTCAATTACTATTGTGGGCGGTTATAGCTTTCCTGGCTTGGTTAACTTTTGATGCCGTATACCGACCAATTCAATTTAACAAGGTTAAAGAACAACGTTACCCTAAAGTAATTGAAAACCTTAAAGACATAAGAGCAGCCGAGCTTGCTCATAAGGAGATTGTTGGTAATTTTGAAGGTGATTTTAATAAACTTGTACAATTTATCGATACTGCTGAATTTGCTATTACCCAACGTAGAGATACTACAGTATTGGATGAAGAATACAAAAAGAACTACGGTGTAGACGAATATATCGAAAAAGTTCTTATCGACACCCTAGACTTCGTACCGGTAAAAGATTCTTTGTTCAAAGGGAATCGTGATCGTTATACCAATATGATCAATGTGCCAATTAAAGGAACAGATGCTAAAATCGAATTAGAAGCTGGTAACATCAAAAAAGGAGATAGCAAAATTCCTGTTTTTGAAGCAAAAGTTGCAAAAAGCGTAATCCTATACGATCAGGACAAACAATTGATTCTTCAGGAGAACGAAGCACAATCTGTAGAGGAAGTTAATGGTCGCTACATTAGTGTAGGTTCTATGGAGGAAATTAAAACTACAGGAAATTGGCCACAAACCTATGGTGACCAATAATCAAGAAAATACTTTTTTTAAACTGTCCATTCAGGTTAGCCTGAATGGACTTTCTTTTTGTATCTTAAATACAACAAACAATACTATTGTTTATTATCACAAAAAATCCTTTGAAAAAGAACTGGATCCGGTAAACCTTCTTCAGAAAATCGAAGAAGAGTATAATACACAACCACGGCTTAAAACAGCAGTCAACGAAGTAAAATTATGCTTTTGTAATAGCCTTTTTACGTTGGTTCCTAAAAAATGGTTTAAAGAAGATGCGGCTGCATCTTATTTAAAATTCAATACGAAAATCCTTAAAACCGATTTTGTGGCAGTAGACGAAATTGAGAATAAGGAAATGGTAAATGTATATATTCCTTACACCAATATCATCAACTACTTTTTTGAAAAATATGGTGAATTTGAATATGTTCACCATCTATCAGTATTATTATACAGGTTTCTTTCTTTTGATGATCATAAAGGAATTAAAGTTTATGCGCATAATACCCATAAACGGCTAGATTTGTTTATCATAGAAGATGGCAGGCTATTGTTATGCAACAGCTTTACTTATTCGAGTAAAGAAGATTATTTATATTACCTGCTTTTTGTTGCAGAGCAATTAGATTTAGATCCTAAAAAATTTAAACTTCACTTAAGTGGAGACATTCATAAAGAAGACGATATCTATAAATTGCTTCAGGATTATATTCGAAATATCTATTTCTTATCTTCAGAAACAGAACATGAAATTGAAGAAGGATGGAATATTAATAAATCTGAAGAATACATACTTTTAAACACGCTTTAAATGCGCATTATTTCAGGAAGTAACAAGGGAAAAAGAATTATCGCCCCTAAAAAATTACCCGTAAGACCAACCACTGATATGGCAAAAGAAGGTTTGTTTAATATTTTAAACAACCACTATCATTTTAGTGCTTTACAAGTTTTAGACCTATTCTCTGGAACAGGTAATATCTCCTATGAATTTGCGTCACGTGGTGCTGAAAAAATTACGGCAATAGATGGCAATTTTGAATGTATAAAATTCATAAAGAAAACGGCAGCCGAACTAAATTATGCAATCATCGCCATAAAAAGTGATGTTTTCAAATATTTGGAAAAAGCTCCCATAGCGGCAGATATCATATTTGCCGATCCACCTTATGATTTTTCTACCGAGGATTTTTTAAAAATAGCTGAATTAGTTTTTACAAATAATCTGCTTAAGGAAGGTGGAATGCTTATTATAGAATCCGGAAAACATACCGATTTATCCAGTGGCCCAAATTTTGTTGAGAAACGAGGCTATGGAGGTTCTGTTTTTTCATTTTTTTACGAGAATGTTGAGGAAAATTAAATTTTCCAAAACTAATATTCGATATTCTTTCCTTACAATTTTAGCTTTCTTACCTATGGCCATAAATGCACAGGAATACGAACTAATTTGGAACGACGAGTTTGATTATCGAGGCAAGCCCGATAAAGAGAAATGGACACACGAAACGGGCTTTATTCGTAATC